>OMDR01000003.1_pt1 | contig 272694 bp, 237 predicted proteins | sample 1645251 | NCBI WGS metagenome assembly OMDR01 (sample SAMEA103958142, study PRJEB25191) | human gut metagenome | biome: human-associated habitat [ENVO:00009003]; feature: intestine environment [ENVO:2100002]; material: feces | place: Germany | collected 2013/2015 | reverse complement strand
AAAAGGCTGGCGAGTCGAGGGCAGCGCCCTCGTCGCCGTCCGCAGACGGCGAAATCTCTACGATTCAAAAGCGCTAAAGGGGTGTGGGGGAAAACAAGAGTTTTCCCCCACAGTTTTTTTCAAATTCCCTGCCGTATCGACTTTTTGACAAGCTGAGAAGGCGGAGAACAGATTCTCCGCCTTTTTTATTTTAGTATCAGGAGTGCTGCACCGTGTACTGCTCCAGCACTGTCTTGAGTGCGTTCACGCTGGCATTGTGGATACGCGCAACGGGGATTCCGTGCTTCTCGGACTTCTGGTTCACGGAGTTCACCATCTTGTGGGAACATGTGTTCGTGAATACCACCATGAGGTCCGGGGTGCCAAGCTTGTTCGCGAAATCCGTGGGCATCTGGGTGAATACCTTAGCCTTGCAGCAGTAGCTTTCGCATATGTCCTTGTATCGAGTCGCCATTCTGTCGTTTCCGCCTATTACAACTACGCTCATAAATATTCCTTTCTAGTTATGGACAACTAACCCGGTGGTACAGATATACTATTCCCATCGGGTCCGCCGATGATCCGGCGTTCGGTCATATTTGTTGGGTGTGATAAAACAGGGAGAGGATCCAGGTTAATTACCACTAACTGAATTGTACCATATTATGATATATCTTGTCAAGTGGTTATCTGAAAAAAATACGGAATATCGCGAAAAATCCGGAAGCGCACTGCCGTTGTTAAAAAAATAAAAAAATGCAAAGAATTTTATTAAAAACGCTTGACAAATTATTAATCCGGGTGTATAATATAATCATGAACCGATAGAAGAATATGTAAATCCCCGGCGATGTTCCCAGGTAAGAAAAGGAATCCGCCGGGCTGTCGGTCAAAAGTCATGCGGAGGTGGGAATAACGAAAAAGAGTATTTACAGCCTGGTGCTGTCCGACGACGTGGTCGAGGCGGTGGACAGGCTGGCGGCGAATTCCGGGCTGAGCCGGTCGGCGATGGTCAACCAGCTCCTTGCTGAAAGAGTACGCTGCGTGACCCCGGAGATGCGGCTCAAGAGCATTACCTCCGCGATACGCAGCGCAGTCGGTACGGGGTTTTTCCTGACGGAGCAGCCCTCTGCGGCTACGGTCGCGTGCAGGACGGCGCTGAAATACCGCTACAAGCCTACGCTGAGGTATTCCGTCGAGGTCTACGGCGCCGGGAACAAGCGCGCCGGAGAGCTGCGAGTAACCGTACGCACCCAGAGCGAGCAGCTGTACGCCGACCTGAGCGGATTCTTCAAGTGCTGGACGGCGCTGGAGCAGAAGTACATCTCCGACCGGCTGTCCCAGGACATCATGTTCGCCATCGAGCCGGGGCGCTTCACCAGAACGCTCAACATGCCGCCGGAGGGAATCACGGACGACCTGCTCGGGCAGGCGGTGGCGGACTACATGGCAATGCTGGACGAGGCAATGAAGGTCTACTTCGCGCAGCTTCCGGATACCGCCATGGCGCAGGCGGCGGCGGAGAAAAGCTACACCGCTGCAATAACACATCAGCAGGTAATCATCTGAATCATTGATATAAAGGAGGCAGTTATATGAATCCTAACAAGTACACAAAGAAATCCCTTGAAGCGATACAGTCCGCGCAGGACATCTCCATCAGCTATCAGAATAACTGCGTGGAGCAGGAGCACCTTCTGTATGCGCTTCTGACGCAGGACGGAAGCCTTGCTTCCCAGATACTCACCAAGATGAACATAGACGCAGGCGCGGTCACCCAGGCGGCGCTGCACTTCATCGAGGGCATGCCGAGGGTTTCCGGCAGCGGCAGGGAGGCCGGCAAGATCTACGTTTCCCCCGACCTTGACAAGGCGCTCACCGAGGCGGAATCCCAGGCGGACCGCATGAAGGACGAATACGTCAGCGTGGAGCACCTGTTCCTTGCCCTGGCTGAAAAGCCCTCCAGCGGTGTTGCCGGAATATTCCGGAGCTTCGGCGTGACAAAGGACAAGCTGCTGAAGGCTGTGTCGGAGATACGCGGTTCCGCGAGAGTCACCTCCCAGGAGCCGGAGGAAACCTACGACGTGCTGAACAAGTACGGTCAGGATCTCGTTGAGCTTGCGCGTCAGAACAAGCTGGACCCGGTCATCGGCCGTGATAACGAGATAAGAAGCGTTATCCGTATCCTCTCCCGTAAAACGAAGAACAACCCCTGCCTTATCGGCGAACCCGGCGTCGGCAAGACCGCCATCGTCGAGGGACTGGCGCTGCGTATCGTGCGCGGCGATGTTCCGTCCAACCTGAAGGACAGGAAGCTGTTCTCGCTTGATATGGGCGCGCTTATCGCCGGCGCAAAGTACCAGGGCGAATTCGAGGAACGTCTGAAAGCAGTGCTGAACGAGGTCAAGAAGAGCGAGGGCAGGATACTGCTGTTCATTGATGAGATCCACCTCATCGTCGGAGCCGGAAAGAACGGCGGCGCAATGGACGCAGGCAACCTGCTGAAGCCTATGCTGGCGCGCGGCGAGCTGCATTGCATCGGCGCGACCACCCTGGACGAATACAGCAAGTATATCGAGAAGGACCCTGCACTGGAGCGCAGATTCCAGACGGTAATGGCGGACGAGCCTTCCGTCGAGGACACCATCTCCATTCTGAGAGGACTGAAGGAACGCTACGAGGTGTTCCACGGCGTAAAGATCCACGACAGTGCGATAATCGCGGCGGCAACTCTCTCCAACAGGTACATCACCGACAGATTCCTGCCGGATAAGGCGATAGACCTTATTGACGAGGCGTGCGCGATGATACGCACCGAGATGGACAGCATGCCGCAGGAGCTTGACGAGATCAGCCGTTCCATCATGCAGGACGAGATCGAGGAGGCGGCTCTGAAGAAGGAAACCGACAAGCTCTCCCAGGAGCACCTTGTTGATATCCAGAAAGAGCTTGCCGAGAAGCGCGAGAAGTTCAACGCCATGAAGGCAAAGTGGCAGAACGAAAAGAACGCAATCACCAAAGTGCAGGATCTGCGTAAGGAGATCGAGAACACCAACGGCGAGATCGAGAAGGCAAAGCGCGAATACAACCTGAACAAGGCGGCGGAGCTCCAGTACGGCACCCTGCCGAAACTCCAGGCGGAACTTGAGAAGGAGGAGCAGCTGGCGGAGAAAGCGAAGAGCGACAGCCTGCTTCGCGACAAGGTCGGCGAGGACGAGATCGCACGTATCGTTTCCAGATGGACCGGAATCCCGGTATCCAAGCTGGTGGAGGGCGAGCGCGAGAAGATACTTGCCCTGGGCGACACGCTCCACAAGAGAGTCATCGGTCAGGACGAGGCGGTGGACCGCGTGACCGAGGCGATCATGCGCTCCCGTGCCGGGATCAACGACCCGAAGAAGCCGCTGGGTTCGTTCCTGTTCCTTGGTCCTACCGGCGTCGGCAAGACCGAGCTTGCAAAGGCTCTGGCGGAAGCTCTGTTCGACGACGAGCACAGTATCGTCCGTCTTGACATGAGCGAATACATGGAGAAATACAGCGTGTCCAGACTGATAGGCGCGCCTCCAGGATATGTCGGCTATGAGGAGGGCGGTCAGCTTACTGAGGCGGTACGCCGTAAGCCCTACTCCGTTGTGCTTTTCGATGAGGTCGAGAAGGCTCACCCGGACGTATTCAACGTGCTTCTCCAGGTGCTTGACGACGGCCGTATCACCGACGGTCAGGGCAGGACGGTGGATTTCCGCAATACCATCATAATCCTCACGTCCAACTTGGGCTCTCAGTTCATTCTTGACGGAATAAACGACGAGGGCGAGATCTCCGACGAGGCGAAGAAGTCCGTGGACGCCCTGCTGAAGCAGTCATTCAGACCGGAGTTCCTGAACCGTCTGGACGAGATCGTGTTCTACAAGCCGCTCCGCAAGGAGGAGATATTCAAGATCATCGACCTGCTGGCTGCTTCCCTCAAGCAGCGGCTTAAGGACAAGCAGATCTCCCTGGAGATCACCGACTCCGCAAAGCAGGCGATCGTTGACGCAAGCTACGACCCCAGCTTCGGCGCGCGTCCGCTCAAGAGGTATATCCAGCGGAACGTTGAAACCATGGTTGCCAAGGAGATACTCCGTGACGAAGTACGCCAGGGTGATATAATCACCATCGACGAGCAGAACGGGGAGCTTACCTCCTACGTTCAGCACAACGAGGAATAATACAAAAAGCACCGGGCTGCGAATTAACGCAGCCCGGCGTTTTTTTTATGTTGCGATCAGATACTTCTGACAGCCTCGCGGACTTTCAGAACGAACGACGGCGAAACGGAAAGCTCGTCGATTCCCATGCGGAGGAATTCACCGGTGAGCGAAGTATCCGCCGCAAGTTCGCCGCAGATTCCTATCCACGCGCCGTGCCTGTGCGCATTCTCGGCGCTCATCTCGATGAGCCGCAGAATCGCTTCGTGGTGGGTGTCGATGAACTGCTCAATGTCCGGATTCTGACGGTCGCACGCCAGAGTGTACTGCGTGAGGTCGTTGGTGCCTACGCTGAAGAAATCCACCAGCGGAGCCAGCTTGTCGCTGATGAGCGCCGCCGCAGGGGTTTCTATCATGATACCCAGTTCCACCTTGTCGGAGTAGCCGATTCCCTCGGATTTCAGCTCTGCCTTGACGTCCTCGCAGATGGAGAGGATCTTCTCGACCTCCCATACGCTGGTTATCATCGGGAACATGATTCCGAGATTACCGTAAACGGAAGCCCGGAACAGCGCTCTCAGCTGGGTGCGGAATATCTCCGGACGGGTCAGGCAGATACGAATAGCGCGGTAGCCCAGAGCAGGATTCTCCTCCTTCTTCAGCCCGAAGTAGTCAACCTGCTTGTCTGCGCCGATGTCCATGGTGCGGATTATTACCTTCTTGCCTGCCATGCTTTCCAGAACGCGCTTGTACGCCTGGAACTGCTGGTCCTCGGTCGGGAAGTCGCTGTTGCCGAGGTACAGGAACTCACTGCGGAACAGCCCGATTCCTCCGGCGTCGTTCAGCAGCACTGCGCCGATGTTATCCACGCCGCTGATGTTCGCGTAAATGTTGATCTTCCTGCCGTCCCTGGTGACGTTCTCCTTGCCCTTGAGCTCCTGGAGCAGGCGCTTCTTTTCCTCGTCCTCCGCGCGCTTCCGGGTGTATTCCGCGATGGTGGCTTCGTCCGGGTCAACGTAAATCTCGCCGGTGTAGCCGTCCACAATTGCGGTCTGCCCGGCGGAGATCTCGCTCAGGAACTTGCCTCCCACGCCGATAACAGCCGGAATATTCATGTTCCTTGCGAGGATAGCCGTATGTGAATTGGAGGAGCCGTGCGCCGTGACGAACGCCAGCACCTTGTCCTTGTCCAGGGAAACGGTTTCACTGGGGGCTAAGTCCTCGGCGCAGACTATCATGCTGTCGGAGCTTTCCGCGCCGACCTGCGCCGCGCCGGAAAGCACGGCGATGAGCCGGTTGGAGATATCCCGGACGTCTGCGGCGCGCGCCTGCATATAGGTATCCTCCATGGCGGAGAACATCTGTGCGAAGTTGTCCGCAGTAACCGCGACCGCGTATTCCGCATTGACGGACTGCGTGTCGATGATGTTCTCGATGGACTCGTTGTAGTCCTCGTCCTCCAGCATCATCATGTGTATCTCGAAGATCTGCGCGTTGGTCTCGCCGACCTCTTTCAGCGCTTTTTCATAGATGGACTGGAGCTGCGCTGCGGCAGTCTCCTTTGCCTTTGCGACGCGCGCCTTTTCGGCGGCGGTGTCGCTGACGTGTGTACGGGTGACTGCGGCGTCGTTCTTGCGGAATACCGATATCTTACCGATAGCCACCGCGCCGTATACGCCCTTGCCGGAATACTTTTTCATAACGCACCCCCTGGGTTAGAGCGTGTTCACATTAACGCTCAACGCTCATCTTGCGGCAAATTTTCCGCATAGCTGCGTTAATTTTTCTTGACGTACATACAGTACGCCTGCGAAAAATTGCCTTGCTCTGCAAAAAATTTGCTTCGCAATCTGAGCATTTCGGTTTATGTGAACACGCTCTAATTCGGAATTAAACCTTATTCCTCTCCAAATCCGCTCTCGAAAAGCTCCACTGCCTTGTCAAGCGCTGCCTGCTCGTTTTCGCCGTCGGCGGTGATCTCTACTGTGGTGCCGCACTTGATACCGGCTGCCATGATCTGCATTACTGCGGAAGCCTTTGCGGACTTCTCGGCGGTCTTGAGCATTACGGTGCAGCCTGCAAACTTCTTCATCTCGCCTGCGAGTATTCCTGCCGGACGCATGTGCAGTCCCTGTGCATTCTTTACTGTTACTGTCTTTGTTACCATGATGATACTCTCCTTATTTTGTCGGATTCCCGGGAGCGCCTCAGCGCCCCCCATTTTACTGTTATATATCTCTTTCTTTTGTTCAGATCACAATGACCAGTTACTTCGCAGCGGTTCTTTTCTTTTTGAGCAGAGCCAGCATTAGCATTCCGACCAGGGCGCCTGCCACCAGGGATACCAGGTACATCAGCCAGTTGCCTACTACAGCAAATACGAAGATGCCGCCGTGGGGAGCCATCAGCGTGCAGCCGAACGCCATGGAAAGTCCGCCTGCGACTGCCGCGCCAACCATGCAGGAGGGAATTACTCTCAGCGGATCCGCCGCAGCATAGGGGATAGCGCCCTCAGTGATGAAGCTCAGTCCCATGATGTAGTTCACGGGGCCGCTCTTGCGCTCCTCCTCAGTCCATCTGTTCTTGAAGAACGTGGTGGAAAGCGCGATCGCAATCGGGGGAACCATACCGCCCACCATGACCGCCGCCATGATGTCGTAGTTGCCGTTGGCGATAGCCGCAGTTCCGAACACATACGCAGCCTTGTTGAAGGGACCGCCCATGTCGATGGACATCATCGCGCCGAGCGCTGCGCCCAGGAGTATCTTGCTGCTTTCGCCCATGCTGCTGAGCAGATCGGAGATTCCGGAGTTTATCATTCCCATGAACGGATTGACCGCGCACATGACTACCGCGATGACTCCCAGACCGGCGAGGGGATATATGAGCACGGGCTTGATTCCGTTGAGCGCTTTCGGCATGCGGTCGCAGAGCTTCTCAATACCCAGCATGATGAATCCGCCGGCGAAGCCTGCGAGCAGCGCGCCGAGGAATCCCGAGGGCATATCTCCGGCGATCTTCGCGAAGGTGGAGCCGGTGGTCGCAAGGTAGCCGCCGACAAGTCCCACCAGGAATCCGGGGCGGTCAGCGATACTCTTGCCGATATATCCGGCGAGCACGGGCACCATGAAGTTGAACGCGAATCCGCCGATGGTCTTGAAGAACCTTGCGGCTTCCGTGAATGTGCCGAAGCTGTCGTCCTGGGGAGCGCCGGCGATGGTGTCTATCAGGAACGCCAGCGCGATGAAGATACCGCCGGCAACGGTGAACGGGAGCATGTTGGAAACGCCGTTCATCAGGTGCTTGTAAATCTTTCTGCCGAAGCTCTCCTTTTCGCCGGAGGAAACCGCCCCGGAGCTTCCGCCCTCGTGGTGGTATACCGGTGCGTCGCCCTTTTCAATACGCTGGATAAGCTCGTCCGGGATCTTTATGCCGTTAGCGACCTTGGTCGCGATGACTTTCTTGCCGTTGAACCGCGCCATCTCCACGGATTTATCCGCTGCAACGATGATTCCGTCGCATGCCGCGATCTCCTCGGGGGTGAGGATATTCTTCGCGCCGCCGGAGCCGTTGGTTTCCACCTTGATGGAGATCCCCAGGCGCTTTCCGGCTTTCTCAAGAGCCTCCGCCGCCATGTAGGTGTGGGCGATTCCGGTGGGGCAGGCGGTTACTGCGAGCACCTTGTATCCGATCTGTTCCGCGGGCTTTTCGTTTTTCGGCTCATCGGGGTACTTTTCTTTTTCAGCGGCGTCGATGGCAGCCAGGAATTCCCCGGCGTCAGCCGCTGCCAGCAGCTTTGCGCGGAAGTCCTCGTCCATAAGCAGGGTCATCAGCCGGGAGAGCACCTCCAGGTGAACGTCGCCGTTGTTCGGCGCGGCTATCATGAACAGCAGGTTGGACGGCTCGTCGTCCATCGCCTGGTAGTCCACGCCCTCCGGCACGGTCATCGCCGCCAGGGACGGAGCCTCCACCGCTTCGCTCTTGGCGTGGGGGATAGCGATTCCCTCGCCAACTGCGGTGCTGCTCATTGCTTCTCTTGCCAGAATGCCTTTCTTGTATTCCTCCCGGTCGGCGATCTTTCCGCCCTTTACCTGGAGGTCGATCAGCAGGTCTATCGCTTCGGTTTTGCTTTTGGGTGCTGCGCCGAGGAGAATGCTCTCACGGCTTAAAAGGTCAACTATTCTCATAGTATTTCCTCCCATTTCCTTATCCGTTATACGAGCTGCGTCAGAAGCTCGTTTATCTTTTTCTTTGTTGCGAGTCCTTCAGAGAAGGCGGTAGCGCCGCCTGCCGCTGTGCCGAGCTTCAGCGCGTATTCATAACCGACTCTCTCGCAGCCGGCGATGAATCCTGCCACCATGGAATCCCCGGCGCCCACGGAGTTTTTCACCGTGCCCCTGCATACGCCGCAGACGTGGGTCTTTCCGTTTTCGTCCAGGAGCACCGCGCCGTCGCCTGCCATGGATATCAGCACGTTGCGCGCGCCCATCTCCCGGAGCTTTCCGGCGTATTCAATGATCTCGTCGGTGTTCCTGAGTTCCACGCCGAATATCTCGCCGAGTTCGAAGTTGTTCGGCTTGATGAGGAACGGCTTGTATTTCAGCACCTTGACCAGAAGGTCCTTTGTGGCGTCCACCACGGTGCGGATATTCCTGCCGTCCAGTCTTGCGAGAATGCGCTCGTAGATATCCGACGGGAGCGATGAGGGAATGCTTCCGGCGAGAACCAGCGTGTCGCCTTCCTTAAGCTCGTCAAGCTTTGTGAAGAGCTGCTCCACCGCCTCGTCCGGAATCCTCGGTCCCTGACCGTTCAGTTCGGTTTCCTCCCCGGATTTTATCTTGACGTTGATACGGGAGAATCCCTCGGTGAGGTGGACGAAATCCGCGTCGATACCCTTTTCGGTGACTCCCTTTTCGATCGCCTCGCCGGTGAATCCTGCGACGAATCCCAGCGCCTTTGACTTCATACCGAGTTCGCTGAGGACTATTGAAACGTTGATACCCTTGCCGCCGAAGTATATTTCCTCGCTGTCTGAGCGGTTGGTGGCGCCGGGAGTCAGCTGCTTTGTGTGGACGATGTAGTCTACCGCCGGGTTGAATGTAACTGTATAGACCATTACAGTACCTCCTTGATGACTGTGTATTCTGCGTATTTTCTCTTTGTCAGCGCGTCGGTGATTATTTCCGCCCGGCTGAGCTGTGCGAATGTCGCTGAGCTGATCTCGTCGAATTTCGAGTGATCCGCCAGAATATACGACTTTCTGCTGCTCTCGATCGCTGCGGATTTCACCCGGGCTTCGTTCACGTCCGGCGTGGTGTAGCCGGCGGTGACGGATATCCCGTTCGTGCCCATGAAGCACTTGGTGAAGTTGTAGTTCCTGAGGGTGAGGACGCATTCCGCGCCGACTATCGCTTCGGTGGAAGCCTTGATCTCGCCGCCGGTGATGTACACCCGGAATCCGCGCTGGGCGAGCTTCTTCGCGTGGATAAATCCGTTCGTCACGAAGCTCACGTCCCTCTGCGGAAGGTGGTCGATCATCTTTTCGGTGGTGGTTCCGGCGTCGATGAACACGAAGTCGCCGTTTTCGATCAGCGAAGCCGCGTATTCCGCGATGGCGGATTTCTCGCCGGTGAATATCGCGGATTTCTCCTCCACGTTCTTTTCTATGGCGGAGAAGCTCTCTCCCAGCGCGATCGCGCCGCCCCTGACCTTTGTTATTTTACCCGCTTCTGCGAGAATATTCAGATCTCTTTTAACGGTGGAGGGCGATACGTCGAGTATTCGTGAAAGTTCCGCGATCGTCACGCTGCTGCGGCTGTTGACGGTGTCGGTTATGATTTGTAAGCGTTCTTCAGTAAGCATTTCTGTTCCTCTTGATCATGATCATTGTTGGACTGTTCTGAACTTATCTGACCTGTCCTGATTATATAATAACACGCTTATCGTTCGATTTCAAGTACTTTCGTTCAAAAATATTCACTTCGGCGCTATTTTTGTCTGATTTCACATCTGATGTTTACATTTATTGTGCAATATTCACAATGCCCGGCGCGATTTTGTGGACTGTTCTGGAATATACCTGTCATAATCGTTCAGCGGTGACCAGTTCTGTTCATGAATTATACCTTGAAAATTCCTATGGAATGAGTATAATATAATATACGTCTATTATTCACCGACGGAGGTACATATATTGAAAAATACAGACCGCAGCGTGATCGCGCGCTCTTTCCGGGCGGCGTTTCCGCATACGATACCTATTCTTGCCGGATTCCTGTTCCTGGGTATGGCGTATGGAATATACATGAACGTGCAGGGATTCAGCTTCGTTTATCCCATGCTGATGGCGCTGGTGATCTTCGGCGGCAGCCTGGAGTTCCTGGCGGTGGAAATGCTGCTTTCTCCGTTCGCACCTCTACAGGTGCTGCTGGTTTCGCTGATGATACAGGCGCGGCACCTGTTCTACGGGATTTCCATGCTGGACAAGTTCAAGGACATGGGCTGGAAGAAATTCTACCTTATCTATGGCATGTGCGATGAAACGTTCAGCGTGAACTACACCGCCGGGATACCGGAGGACTGCGACCGGGGGTGGTTCTACTTCTTCGTGACGGCGCTGAACCAGCTCTACTGGGTCGGCGGAGCCACCCTTGGCGGGCTTCTGGGCAGCCTGATACACTTCAACACCAACGGGCTGGATTTCGTCATGACGGCGATGTTCATCGTGATATTCCTGGAGCAGTGGCTCAAGGAGAAGCACCACTACAGCGCCTGGGCAGGAATGCTCTCGAGTGTCGCGTGCCTGCTGATCTTCGGCGCGGACAACTTTCTTATCCCAACGATGATATGCATACTGGTGCTGCTGACCGCGTTCCGCAGACCCATCGAGCGCAGGGAGGTGCCCCATGACTGACATGCCGGTTTATGAGCAGATAATCACCATAGCCATGTGCACCCTGGGTACCATGGCGACGAGGTTCCTGCCTTTTCTGATATTCCGCTCGGACAAGCCCACGCCGAAATATGTGCAGTATCTCGGGAAAATGCTCCCGGGGGCGATATTCGCGATGCTGGTGGTGTACTGCCTGCGCAAGGTGGACGTCACGGCGTTCAGCTGGGGGCTTCCGGAGCTTATTGCCGGGGGCGTGACGGTGGGACTTCACCTCTGGCAGCGGAAAATGCTGCTTTCCATCGCCGCAGGTACGGTGGTTTATATGCTGCTGGTGCAGTTCGTGTTCGTATGAAGAAGGCGCACCGCGGCGCGCTCCATGATGTTGTGTAATAAAACTTGACACCCCACGCTCAAAAGGATATACTAAAATCAGAATGGTGAAGGACATGTCAGAAGCAAAGAAATACGACAGAAGCTACAAGGAGCAGTCAGTAAAGCTGGCGCTGGAAATAGGAGAAGCGCCGCAGATATTACTCGGATAAGACGGGCATATCGGCGGCGGCCGCAATGGAATAAATTTTTGAGTAAAATGTGTAAAGCTATATTGACAATATCAATTCGAGTATGGAAGTGCGATATGAACATGGAAAGAAAAATCTATCGGCGCTTTTTTGTTACATGAACATTTTGTTCGCTTTCTTTTCCAGGGCGGGGATATCCAGGCCGTACTTTGCGAAAACGGAAGCCGCAAAGCTTGATTCCGTGGGCAGTCCTTTTACCACCTTATACAGCCGCTCGCCCGTTTCGGGGTTTACGGAAACCACAAAGCTTTCGGGCTTTGTTCTGATGTCAGGCTCGCTGCGAAGCTCCCTCGCTTTATAGGCCAGTTCGTTTAGGTGGGTCGCGAAAACCCCGCGAACTCCCATTATGCAGAAAATCCGAATAAGCTGCGCCGCTATATCGACACACTCGCGAGGAGTCGTGCTTTGAATACTCTCATTCATCAGAAGCAGCGAGTGATTTGTGATGCGGTCGGAGATGTCCTTAAACTCCTTTACCTCCATGGTAAAGCGGCTTGCGTCGATACCCTTCTGTTCCTCTTTGGGAAAGTGGGTGTAGATGCAGTCAACCACGGACAGCTCACACTCAGCCGCGGGAACGTAAAGCCCCGCCTGCGCCATAACCTGACAAATACCCACGGCGCGGACAAACGTGGTTTTGCCGCCGTTGTTTGCACCTGTAAGAATGTAGAAGCCCACGTCGCTGTCGAATACGACGTCGTTTGTGACAACCGCACGCTTGTCCGAATGGGTCAGATTCCATGCGTTCGCCTCGCGGAAGTAGATCGGGTCGAATAGCCCTTTCATAACCGCGCGGCGCTCGTCTGCGGGGAGGATTTTCGGACGGGACATGGTAAGCCCCTTTGCCTCGGCATTTTCTATCATATTAACAGCGCCCATGTAGAAATCAAGCTGATATTCTATCGCATACATATCCTTGAAGCCTATCGCCTGATATTCCTCAAGCACGTCCTCGACCGCTTTTACATACTTTTTCGTAATGAAGTCCAGGTTTTCAAAAAGCGCTTTATCCACCACTGAAAGCGGGGACTGCCCCTCCTCACGAAAGCGCTCGTGAAGTGGGCGCATAACGGTGTGCTCGTGTTTTGCACCGAAGGACATTATACGGTCGAAAACCGAGGGCGCGTCGTTCCAGCTTTCCTCGGAAACGCCGACTAACCCCGCTGCGATTGGCACGAGGTTCTCGTCGAAATTCACGGCGATAGTGGCGCTGCGTATTTTTCCCGTCATAGCTTCGCGAAGCTGCTCTGCCTCTTTTTTAAGATTGACATAGTGCTTGTTCGAGTAGTTCCCCTCGAAGAAATCGAACAGCTTTTTAATTCCCGCCGATTTCACTTTGTCGATGTTCTTAACATAAACCTCGTGCATCATATCCATGCACTTTATGTAAGCCTCGAAAGCCGTCACCGCCGCGTCAAGCTGTGTGAAGCAGTCGGGGACAGACAGTTCGTAAAGGTTGCTCTTATCGTTGGTGAGCATTAGGTTGATTATCTTGCGGAGCGTTGTGGAAACTGCGGGGATATTTATGAGGTCCTCAAGGATATCCTGACGGTATTTTATAACTTCCAGGTCGTCGGACATCTCCGCGAAAAGGCTCACCATTTTGTACTGATAGTGCGGAGTGAGCTGGTCGGCGAGCGCCTCGAGCATGAGGTCGTTTACATAACCCGTAGGCAGCTCCTCTAAAGCCGCCTTTCGTTTAAGCGCGGCGCGACGGTGGTCTTCGGTGGGGTAGAGCAGGTCTACGACAGGCGGACGTGAGTTGGTGGTATCGTGAAAAGCCATAACGGTAACTCCTTTTGTTTTCGGAAACAATTCTCCTATAAACATCATATCAGCAGCTCTGTTTGTCAAGCGAAGCGGTGAAATTTCTTTAGGTCAACTCTAAAAACCCCGTTTGAGCGAAAATGTGTATAGCACACCGCCTGCTTCGTCAAACCGTTTTTTGGAAACTTCCATAATTAATTCACCTATTTCATTCCCCATTGAGAACACCTCCACATATTCCGATTTGTCAACGAGATTATTATACCATGAACACCCACCCAAGTCAAGCAACCAACGCTTAAAAGCGAATACCACAGAAAGGACACCCACCAATGCTAACGCAACAGTTTTCATAAGCAGCGGTATTGACGCCGCAGCAGTTTCAAACGCATTGGGTCATTCAAGCGTAAGTACGACGACCGGAATATATTATGGTAACCTCTAAAAACCTCCTTCACGGCAGATTTCTATGACTTATATCATCTGCTTCGTTGTCAAACCTTGAAATACATACAGTATTACTGCGGTTTGACGCCTAGCATCTGATATAAGTCATGTACAAAATCTGCTCGTGTCCCGGTTTTTAGAGGTTACCTTATCACGCTTTCTAAAGAAGTACAGGCCAGAAACAGTCAGGTGCTGGCTTCTGTCCTTGATTTGTCCGATGAACACAGCATCAGCTCGTCAGGCTAATGGACAGATTAAAGGACAAACCGACACGCAAAAGACAAAAAAACAGCCCGCAAACCGCTTAAAAAGCCGTTTGCAGGCATCAATCATCTGGAGCGGATAATGGGAGTCGAACCCACCACCTCAGCTTGGGAAGCTAATGTTTTACCGATAAACTATATCCGCATGCTCATTCATTAACCATGATTTATTATATCACGCCGGCAGGATTTTGTCAACCCCTGTACATTTATTTCCTGCGAATAATGACGGAACGGGGAGTATCCGCCCGGCAGGTGAAAAAAATTGCTGCTACCCCTTGTAAAACGCGCGATTATATGATAAAATAACTTTGTACGCACTGCGGAATTGCCGCAGCTTTCAGTTTCAAAGCGCAGTATCGCACTCGTGTCTTGCAGTACTGCGGGGAAGGAGTATTATTATGATAGTTAAACCCAAGGTAAGAGGATTCATCTGCACCACGGCTCATCCGGTGGGCTGCGAGGCAGTGGTGAAGTCTGAAATAGAGTATGTTAAGTCCAGGAAGGCGGAGGATAACGGTTTCAAACCGAAGAAGGTGCTGGTGCTCGGAAGCTCCATGGGATACGGACTTGCAAGCCGTATTGCGCTGGCGTATTCCTGCGGCGCGGCGACTCTGGGCGTGATGTTCGACCGCCCTGCCAGCGGCAGCAAGACCGGAACCTCCGGCTGGTACAACACAAAGGCGTTCGAGAAGTTCGCGCAGGCTGACGGACTGTATGCAAAGACCGTCAATGGCGACGCGTATTCCGACGAATGCAAGAAAGAGGTCATCGACATCATCAAGGCTGACCTCGGCAAGGTAGACGCCGTTGTATACAGCCTTGCCGCTCCGAGAAGGACTGTCGGCGACGTGACATATTCCTCCGTGCTCAAGACCACCGGAGAACCCTACACCAACAAGACTATCGACCTCAGGAACAACACCGTTTCCGAGGTCACCATCGAGCCTGCCACCGAGGAGGAGATCGCCGCTACCGTCAAGGTAATGGGCGGCGAGGACTGGGCGGCGTGGATCGACGCACTGAAAGCTGCCGACGCAATTGAAGACAACGCCGTTACCGTTGCCTATTCGTATATCGGACCGGAAATAACCCACCCGATGTACTTTGAGGGCTCAATAGGCAGAGCGAAGGCTCACCTGTTCCAGACCTCAAAGGAGATCACCGAGAAATACGCCGCAGACGGGATCAAAGCGTACATTTCCGTCAACAAGGCGCTGGTCACACAGTCTAGCGCGGCTATCCCGATCGTTCCGCTGTATATCTCCATTCTGTACAAGGTCATGAAGGAGAAAGGCGTGCACGAGGGCTGCATTGAGCAGATGTACCGCCTGTTTGCCGAAAAGCTCGGCGCGGACGGAAAGCCTGTTCCCGGCGCAGTTGACGGGGAGGGAAGAATACGTCTTGACGATCTTGAGATGAAGCCCGAGATCCAGGACGAGGTAACGAAGCTCTGGAACCTCCTCAACGCCGATAATTTCAAGGAATACACCGATATCGACGGCTATTGGAAGGACTTCTATGAGCTCTTTGGTTTTGGAATGGACGGAGTGGACTACGACGCAGACGTCGAAGTCTGATATTTAACCCGGAATTCGGAATTCGTGATTCTTGATTCCGAGTTGATTTCTCCGTTCTTCCCGGAGAGTAATTATGCTATTCTACAGACAGAAAAAGAAGGAACAGACTGATGAGCTTCACCATGAGTACGGGCTTATCAGCAATTGCAGATATATCCTCAGGGCTTTTCTGAAATACCGGAAGAGCACTGTGGCGTATCTGCTAATCGGAGGTATTGCGGGAGCCTCCATGTCCTATATCTGGACGATAATTGCGAAGCTTGTCATCGACATGATAACACGGCAGACAGGCGCGGCGGATAAGGACATCACTCCGCTGCTGTGGCTGGTGGTGATAACCACGGCTGTGGAATTCATCATGATGTGGCTGAACACCCTTTCCGCAAAGAAGTTGCGTATCGGCTTCATGGTCACGCGCTTAAAGCTTGTTGAGGCGCGTATAGCAAAAACCACGACCATGGAGTACGAGCAGCTTGAAAATCCGGATATGCTCGATCGCCTGCAAAAGGCAAAGCGCGCCGCTGAAGGCGAGTGGACGGGCGTTGGCGCATTAATGTCCAACATGTGGTCAACGGCAGTGCAGCTGGTGGCAGTTATTACGGCGGTGGGAATAATCTTCACGCTGAACGGCTGGCTGGTGCTCATTATTTTCGTGCTGTCGTTCATACAGTTCGAGTATTTCGACTATATCCGCATAAAGGACAAGGAGGTCATGTGGGACGCAATGGCTCCCCACTGGCGCAAGATGTATTACATGCAGGACGTTTCGTCCGACTTCACCTACGCGAAGGATATCCGGCTGTACGGCATGAAGCGCTGGCTCCTTGACAAATTTAAAGGTATCAACAAAATCGAGCTGGAGCACTGGATACAGTCCCGGAAATACTGGAGCTGGAACACCTGGTTCTCCCAGGGGATATCCCTTGTGCGGAACGTGATAATTTACGGCTGGCTGATCTACGATATGCTGGTGAACGGAATGTCCATCGGCGATTTCACGCTGTACACCGGCAGCGCCATCACGTTTTCGATGTATGTCAGCCAGTTCCTCCAGTCCCTGGGTGGAATGCGCGAGCACTCCGCAAAAGTGGACGACTTCCGCAGCTACATGGACATAAAGAATGCGGACGAGCTTCAGGAGAAGCACACTCCCGTTCCGGAGGCGGACGGCTACACATTCGAATTCCGGAATGTGTCCTTCCGGTACAGGGGGCAGGAAACCTACGCGCTGAAAAATCTGAACCTCACGTTCAGCGCCGGGCAGCGGCTTGCTGTAGTGGGACTTAACGGCGCCGGGAAATCCACGTTCATAAAGTTACTGCTGCGGCTGTACGATGTGACGGAGGGGCAGATACTCTGCAACGGTATCGACATTCGCGAGTTCGACCGCAACGAGTATTTCAGGCTGTTCTCCCCGGCATTCCAGGAGGTGGAGGTGTTTGCTTTCCCCCTGTGCGAGAACGTGTCAATGCGGCTCAGTGAGGACACTGACCGCGCAAAGGCGGAGGAATTCCTTCGGGCGGCAGGAATGGGCGAGAAGCTGGACAAGCTCCCCAAGGGAATCGACACCGAAATGCTGAAAGTGCTTTACGACGACGGCGTTGACCTCTCCGGGGGAGAGAAGCAGAAGATGGCGCTTGCAAGGGCACTGTACAAGAACGCCCCGGTGGTAGTCCTCGACGAGCCGACGGCGGCTCTGGACGCTCTGGCGGAATACAAGCTGTATCAGAGTTTTGACGGAATGATAGGCGATAAATCCGCGGTGTACATATCCCACAGACTGTCGTCCACGCGCTTCTGCGACACTATCGCGATGTTCAAGGGCGGCGAGATGGTGGAATACGGCACTCATGACGAGCTGCTGAAAAAAGACGGTGCGTATGCGGAGATGTTCCGCGTGCAGGCGCAGTATTACGTTGAGGACGGCGCTGAGCCTGTTCCCGTTGAGGAAGGGGGCGTTGTCTGTGAGTAAAAAAGAAAGAAAGCCCGGAGCAGTTTTCCGGACGCTGAAATTCTACCTGCCCATGGCATGGAAGCTGAACAAGCGGTACTTTATAGTTTCGGTGCTGAACGTTATCGTGCAGTCCGTCCTGCCGTTCATCGACCTGATATTCCTGCCGCTGCTGGTGGACGCACTCTGCCAGCCGGTGCGCGATGTGCCGACTATAATCCTGTACGCTGCGCTGATGGTGGGACTGGATATCGCAGTGGGAACCCTTGGCATGCAGCTGACGGTATACCTGGAGCGTTTTGAGGACGTGTTCCTGAACTATTCCCGGGAGATGGTCGCGGAGCGCTGCATGGAGATAGATTTTGCGCTGACCGAGAACAAGGAGGCGCTCGACCAGATACGCAAGGCAACCGATGGTATCGACTGGTCGGGAGGATTCCACGGTATCTGCGTGAACTTCTTCAACATCATCACAAACGCAGTGAAGATAGTCGGAGTGGTGACGATACTTGCGGTTTCCGCGCCGTGGCTTCTGCTGATAATCGGCGTAATGCTGGCGGTTTCCTCAATACTCAACGCAAAGAAGAACCGCATAGAGATCAAGTGGTTCAGCGAGCTTTCAAAGGTGGACCGCGTGTATTACTACGTCAACTACGAGCAGGAAGATATCCGCTTCGCAAAGGATATCCGGCTTTACGGCGCGGCGGCGACGCTTGTTGCAAAGGCAGCACAGCAGCTGAAGCGCCATCTGGAGTTTGACGTGAAGAAGATGGACGAACAGTATCCGCTGAACGTCCTGGACGTCGTGGTGACTGCACTCCGGGATTTTGGAACCTATCTGTATCTTGGGATCCTGGCTATCCTGGGCAGCATAACCATCGGTCAGTTCTCGCAGCTGACCACCGCAGGCGGAACCTTCAACACTGCCGTGCAGGGCATGATATTCAACCTCCAGGATATCGTCAAGCGGTGCAACTACGCCTGCGAAACGGTGAAGCTGATGGAATATCCGCCCTACCTTCAGAAAGGCACACGCAGGGTTGAGAATCTTGACAGACCGCACGAGATAGAGTTCCGCAATGTCAGCTTCTCATACCCCAACACTGGAGTGCAGGTGCTGAAAAACGTGTCGATAAAGATAAAGGCAGGCGAGCGGCTTTCCGTCGTCGGACTCAACGGCGCAGGAAAGACCACGTTCATCAAGCTGCTGTGCCGGCTGTACGACGCGGACGAGGGCGAGATACTCCTAGACGGCGTGAATATCCGGGATTATGACTACGACGAGTACATGAAGCTGTTCTCGGTGGTGTTCCAGGATTTCCGGCTGCTGGCTTTCTCGGTGCAGGACAATATCCTGCTCGGTAATGAGGATTCGCCGGAGAACGTGGACGCAGTGCTTGAGAAGGTCGGACTGCTCGACAAGGTGAATACGCTGCCGCACGGCAGGGACACGATGATGTTCCGGCAGTTCGAAAAGGACGGCGTGCAGCTTTCCGGCGGCGAACAGCAGAAGCTTGCAATTGCCCGGGCGCTGTACAAGGACGCTCCGGTGGTGATTCTTGACGAACCCACCGCGGCACTCGACCCGGTGGCAGAATACGAGATATACTGCCGGTTCAACGAGCTTGTCGGCGGAAAGACTGCGGTGTATATCTCGCACCGGTTATCCAGCTGTAAGTTCTGCGACCGTATCGCGGTATTCTCGGATTTCACCATAAAGGAACTCGGCACCCATGACGAGCTTGTTCACAAGCCCGGAGGAATTTACGCCGAGATGTTCGCAGCGCAGGCGCAGTATTACGTTTGATATCACAAGTGCAGGGCGGAAGTTATCTTCCGCCCTGTTTTTTTACATTCTAAGCGCTTCCACCGGATCCATGGAGGATGCCTTGTAGGCAGGATATGCCCCGAATACCGCGCCAACGGCTCCGGAGGCGACCGCCGCAAGTCCTATCATCAGCCAGTTAGCCTGGAATGCGATCCCGGCGATAAGGCAGCCCACGCCGGAGATGAGAAGTCCGGCGGCTATTCCTGCGGCGCTTCCGGTCATGGTCAGCAATACCGCCTCGCTCAGAAATTCCCGGCAGATGTTCCGGCTTGAGGCTCCGATGGATTTCTTTATCCCGATCTCCCGGGTGCGTTCCGTCACACTCATAAGCATGGTGGTCATCACTGAGATACCGGATACTGCCAGCGAGATACCTGCTACCATGGAAAGCGCCGTTGTAACTATTCCGAGGATCTCCTCAAGCTGGGATTTCTGCGACAGCAGGTTGTTGACGATATATGCGTCAGTGGTGCCGTTGGTGCGGTTCAGCGCTTCCTGTACGGCGGCGACCACCGGGACGTCGGTATTCATGTCGTCCAGCTTCACCGCCAGCTTGTCGTAGGTGGTGCGCCCGGTAAGCTGCTGCATGGTGCTTATCGGGATATACATGAATCCCGGCATGATATTCGAGAGCATTCCCTGTAGGCTCGACAGCCCGGAGTGCGCCACGCCGATTATCTCAAACTCGTGGTATTTTCCTCCCAGGAACAGGGACAGTGTTTTTCCGACCACGTTGCTTCTGCCGTAGGATTTCTTCGCGAACTGCTCGTCAATAACGCATACCTTAAGTCCTGCCGCGGAGTCGCTGTTGTTCACAAGGCGCCCATGTTTCGCTTCAAGGGATATCAGCCTGTCCGCGGATTTGTCCACGCCCCAGACGTAGCAGTCCAGCCGCCTGCCTATCATCTTGGCTTCGGTCATCGAAGCCATCAGCGGCATGACGTCGTTCACGCCGTCAACTCTCCGGACTGTTGCGGCGTCCTGGTCGGTTATGGTGACGGTGACGGAATTATCCGCCGCCTGCACCAGCAGCGTGTCTACGCCCATCGTCACGAGCGTGGCGCTGACCTGGGAGGCGCCCACAGTCCCCACTGTGGAAACCAGCACCACTGAAAACACGCCTACGGCTATTCCTGCCATTGTAAGCAGTGAACGCGTGCGGCTGCGGAATATGCTTACAAGCGTAGATACAATGCTCATTCGTCCACCCTCACCCAGCGCCCGGCGGAAACGCTCTCCGGGTCGAGAAGCACACGCTCCCCGGCGGAAGCGCCCTTGACTATCTCAGTGCCGTCTGAGAATTCGGCGCCGGTGAATATTCTGCGCCTTACCGCAGAATTATCCTCGAAAACGTAGATATATTCCCCTGCGTCGTCCTGACCGATCGCCTCGTAGGGAAGCACGCATATCCGCCGTGGGTCGGAAAGCTGGAACGACACATCGGCGGTAAGTCCCGGGCGAAGGCGGCTGTCGGAGCTGTCCGGGGCGATCATCACGTCCACCACCGTTTCCAGGACTGCGCCGCTGTACTGACTACGGGCGGCAGCGGCTATTTTCGCGACGGTGCCGGTGAATACCTTGTCCGGGTAGGCGGACAGGGTGAATTCCACCTGCTGCCCGGGGCTGATACGGGAGATGTTGAGCTCGCTCACCGCAGAATTCAGCACCAGGGTGTCGGTGCCGGCGATCGCCGCAATACTTCCTCCGGCTTCCACTGCGGCTCCGCTGCCGGCGGTGGTTATCACCTTTCCGGTGCGGTCGGCGGTAATATTCTCCGGAATCATGGACATTGCGGTGGAGAGGCTTGCGGTTGCGGCGGCAATCTGGGATACCTTGCCAAGGCTCGCAATGAAGGTCTTGCTGGCTTCCTTGTTTACTGTGGCGATCACATCGCCGGCGGTGACTTCGTCGCCTGGCTCGACGGTGTATTCCTTTATTACGAGCGGCAGTGCGCAGGTCACGTCGCTCTGCCCGATGTAGGAAAGGCTTCCGCTGCTGCGGACGGTTTCGCTGTAGCTCACTACCTTGGGGGTCACGGTGGAACATACCGGCACGCTGGCTTCCACGGCGGAGGGGAGCGCGGAAACTCCGGCGATGATGAGGGCGCAGGCGGCGGCAAGGGCTATATATTTCTTCATGGGCTTCATTCCTTTCGATAAAATCAACGTGATTATTGTGGGAATTTATCCGGGAAATATTCCAGCTTCCTGAGCAAAATTTCACAAAAATAACCCCTCCCGGAAGTGGGAGGGGCGGTCGTATTTAATTGTGGATATTACCCTTATTCATCGCCGATGTCCTCAATGGCGTCGGTCATTTCCTGTACCGAAACATCTATGCAATCGAATGCCTGAGTGATCTCGTCAGTGATGGCGTCGATCTTGTCGCTGAATTTGTCCATGATGTCGCTGCATATCTCGTCAATATCGGTATCTTCGGGACTTCTGCCGCTGAGCGCCTGGCTTATGGCGTTGCTGATCTCCTGCCCGAGGTTGGAGGAAAGGCTCGTCATGCTGTCGATCTTTCCGGATATTTCGTCCATTATGCTTGAAGTAATGCCGTTAAGAGCGTATGCCTGGTTCTGTATATTTTCGACGCCCTGGAAATTATTGCTGCGGATCATCGGAGCTTCATTGACCTTGCCTGCTCTATTGTGCTTTTCACGTAGTGCACGGGTAGAGTACCATTCATTTGTAGGCCAGCCGTCTGCAAACACGATGTTATGCCGCTGCGGACGTTCGCTTTCAAACTCGTCCACGGAGTCCGGCAGGTCTGCATATTCCTCTTTGGATTTTGCCGTCATGACGGTCATGTATGCCCTCATAGCCGCAAACCGGAGCTGGGTGTATTCGTTGTCCCCGGTGATGAAGGGGATCTCATACAGCTCCCAGCCGTTGACCTTCTTGAGCGGCTTTATGAAATTGCGGTTGAGGTTATAGGTGTAGCAGTTTTCGCAGTCGTTGTTGTAAACCACTACGAACCGGCACACCTCGTCATTGTTGTCGTTTTCGCCGCCGTTAAGCCAGAATGTGAACATATGCGTGGTGTTTTTCGGCAGGATAAGCTGCTTTGTGACTATTTCGGTCCAGTTATACCGCCAGTCGCCGATGGTGTAGGCTTCAGCGAGTTTTCCGTCGGGGCCCTGCATGAAGCTGCGGTTCCCGACATTGTTCTTGCAGTCCTTGTTGAAGCTCCAATCCCTTGCGTTGAAGTAAAGGCGGTTTACCGGCTGCTCCTGCTGTTCCGGGGTATTCTTGATTTCGTTAAGGGTATTTATGTTATCCATCTTGATGTCCTCCGTAATTACTGCGTCGGACACGCCGTTAAGACGAATAGTGTTGTCGTTCACATAACGTGCCCGACCTTTTTTGACCAGACCCTGCGCCCGTCTGGGGTAGGTGAGTCCGGAAAATTCTCCGTCCTGCGATAATACAGTGACGGTCTGATGTGCGCTGGCTTCGTTTTTTGTCATGGGTGCCGTCCCCTCCAACGTGGTTTGTTTTTTTTGTTATGGGTTTTCTCCCCGGCTGCTTTTTTGTCATGTGTGCAGTTCACCAACTTTATTCTACCATAAACGGCGGAAGTATGTCAATTGATGTTATATATAAACTTCCCGGCTTTCAGTTGTGTAAAAAAGCAATTTCATTACAATGAGTAAATAAAATCTTGACAAACAAATTTCATTGTGCTATAATAGACGCAGAGTGCATGTATTGTCCGCTGGCGAATATGTGCGCATACGGTCAGATTTTGGAGGTTTAACATGGTTATTGGTTTGTCATATGTTTTTGCGGTGGTGATCACTGCGATACTGGCGTGTATTCTATATCCTATAGCAGGAGTGTTCTGGCTCATCGGATTACTCGGGAAGCTCGGCGAAAAGCTGTTTGAATTCTCGAATCACGCGATAAAGAGCCTGTGGGCGGACATATCCAACAAGAAGATAGTCGATGTATCCGCTCAGAATCAGGACAACCAGCCGGAAGAATCCCCGGCGCCCCCTCCGGAGTTCACCGAGCAGGACAAGGAAAGCGCAGTGAACCTTACAAAGCGGTGAAAAAATCGGCTGTGTAGTTTGACTACACAGCCGATTTCCTATTTACAGTTCAGTGCTCCATTACTTGTACAGCGCCCCGTAAGCCGCGCAAGCCCTGTAGTCCGCGCCCTCCAGGTCGGAGGTGCCGAATGCGCTCCATGCGTGCGGACGGAACAGCCTTTCGTCGGAGAGGTTGTGCAGGGAAACGGGAATTCTCAGCATGCTTGCCATCGTGACGAGGTCCTCGCCGATGTGCCCGTAGACGAAGCAGCCATGGTTTGCGCCCCAGTTTGCCATGACGTTGTATACGTCGGAAGCCGCCACCTTATCCGGAACGGTGATGGGAGCGAACCAGGTGGAGGGCCATGTGGGGTCAGTACGTCCAAGAAGGGTCTTGTTCACTTCCTCGGGGAGTTCCACGGTGTAGCCCTCGATTATCTGGATAGTCGGACCGAGGTGCTTTATGTAGTTCACCCGGGCGAAGGTGCAGGGCATAACTCCCTGGGTGGAGTAGCTGGAGGAGAATCCGCCGCCGCGGAAGTAGCCCAGATTTGCGCAGGGCCAGGTGGTAGCCTTCAGGCAGGCGTCTATGTCCTTTTCTGTCATATCCCACCAGGGCTTCATCACGCTCTCGCCGTTCTCGTCCTTGACCGCGCCGGTGCCGTCAAGCGCCGCAGCGCCGGAGTTTATCAGGTGGATAAATCCGTTTGCCGCCTTTCCGTCGGGAGTCCAGCCGGTAACACGCTTCACGGAATCCGGCGACCAGTAGGTGCGAACGTCAGCGAATACCGCTGCGCGTCCGGTCAGCATGTGCAGGAACATCAGAGTGGTTCCGTTGAGGGTGTCGTTCTCGGTGGCGAACGGAATAGGCTCCCGGGCGCCGTTCCAGTCGAAGGTGGTGTTGAGTATCGCTTCGGTGAAATCCGCGTTGGGCATGAAGTCCGTCCACATTCTCTGTCCCTGGAATCCGCCGAGGACTGCGTTCCTGCCCTTTGCTTCCTCCAGCCAGCCCATTTCTGCGAGCTTCGGGTTGCCCTTGAGAATATCGCGGATTATGCAGGTCATCTTCGCGATGAACTCCCAGTTCTCCTCCTTTTCCTTTGCGGAGAGGACAGGGCGCATATAGGTCATGCCGGGGGTCGGATTGATGTCCACTCCCTCGGGGCACTTTTCCTTTATCCATGCGAGAGCCTTCTTGTATTCAGCCTCGTCATAGATTCCAAGCTTCTCCCGGCGGATTATCTCGGTCATGTCTACCCACTCCGGGTGGATACCGAGGTAGTCGCGGAAGAAATCCTCGTTGCAGTAGGCTCCGGCAATACCCATTGCCTGGGATCCTATATTGACATAGCTCTTGTTTTTCATATCGCCGATGGCAGCGGCGCAGCGTGCGAATCGGAGTATCTTTTCCTCTACATCGGAAGGGATCACCGTGTCGTCCGCGTCCTTTACGTCATGACCGTAAATTGAGAAGCAGGGCATGCCTATCTGCGCATAGGCGGAATTCGCCGCTGCGAGGAATACCGCGCCGGGGCGCTCGGTACCGTTGAATCCCCATACCGCCTTGATGGTGTTGGGATTCTCGTCGATAACCTGGGTTACATAGCACCAGCAGGGTGTCACGGTCAGCGTCGCCACGATATTTTCGGTTGCGAACTTGTCGGCGCAGGCTGCGCTCTCCGCAATACCGCCGATGGTGGTGTCGGCGATGACGCATTCCAGCGGCTCTCCGCTGGCGTGGCGCACTCTGGAGGTGATGAGCTCTGCGGCTGCCTTTGCCATGTTCATGGTCTGGACCTCAAGACTCTCGCGGATACCGAACTGGCGGCCGTCGATGACAGGTCTGATTCCGATTTTAGCTAACATAGATCTCTTTCCTTTCAGGTATTTATTCCGTTAATTTCACCCGGTGGGTAAAATCGTTTACATCATGCTGTATACAATTATACCAAATCTTTTCCTCAAATTCAAGGTGTTTTTCAAAAATATCATAAAAAATAACCGCCTGTTCAGAACAGACAGGCGGTAAACTATTATCCGGAATTACTTCAGGAATCCTTCGATTATCTTTTCCTCAGCCTCTTCCCGGGTAAGTCCGAGGGAGCAGAGTTTGAGTATCTGCTCTCCGGCAATTTTCCCGATTGCGGCTTCGTGGATAAGCGCGGCGTCCACGTTTGCAGCATTCAGCGCAGGCTGTGCGTCAACGCGCCCGTGCTCGGCAAGAATCGCGTCGCAGGCGGAATGTCCGGTGCAGCGGTTGTTGCCCTCAATGACGGAATAGAAAGCCTGATGGGAATTCCCACGGGCAACGGAGCGTGACACCAGGTCAGCGCCGCAGTCCTCGCCGTTAAGCTCCACCTTGAATTTGGTCACTGCGTCCTCGTCGCCGTCGGTCATGATACGCTCCCGGACGACAATTTTCGCGCCCTTGTCCAGCACGGCGGAGGTGCTGCGGGTGGTACGGTCAACTCCGCGGAGCTGCACCGTGTCCATCTCCAGGTAGGAATCCTCCTTGAGGTAGGCGTCGGTCACGGGGTCTATCTTCCGGAGTCCTGTGCCCTTTCCGGTGCCGATGTGCTTTTCCTTGTACAGCACCCTTGCGCCCTTTTCAAGAAAGAAGCGGTGGATTCCGTTGTGGCGTGCGGTGTCTGAGCCGTCGCTGTGTACTCCGCAGCCGGCAACGATGACAACGTCCGCGCCCTCGCCGATGAAAAAGTCGTTATACACCAGGTCGTCCACGCTGGAGTGTGTGACGCATGCCGGGATATACACGGTTTCGCCCCTGGTGCCGGGCTTCACGCGGATATCTATTCCGGGCTTGTCCGTCTTGGAGGTTATTGTAATGTTCTCGGAGGATTTCCGTCCGGCGCACTGGCTGTCCTGGCGGATATTGTAAGCCCCCTGGAATCCTGTCGTGCTGTCGTAATCCGAGATGACCCTGAGCATTTCCGCGGTGATCTCGTTGAATTCAGCCTTGTTCTTGTCGCTCATTTGCAGCCGCCTCCGTTCTGGGGTGCAGCCGCCGGGCAGCGCCCCGAAAATTCTCCCTTGAGCAGCAACGGAAGTATATCCTCGCGCTTTCCGCTGGTGCGTATCTTTCCGTCCGCCACCACGACTATCTCGTCGGCGATGGACAGAATGCGCTCCTGGTGCGAGATTATCACCAGGGAGCCGCTGGTGCTGCTGCGGATATCCTCGAAGGTTTCCACCAGCCGCGCGAAGCTCCACAGGTCGATCCCCGCCTCCGGCTCATCGAATACGGACAGCTTTGCGTTCCGGGCGAGCACGGTGGCTATCTCGATACGCTTCGCCTCGCCGCCGGAGAGCGCGGCGCTCATCTCGCGGTCGATGTATTCCTCGGCGCACAGTCCGACCTTGCCGAGAAGCGCGCAGGTTTCCTCTGCGGCAAGCTTCTTCCCGGCGGAAAGCTCCAGCAGGTCGCGCACGGTAAGTCCCTTGAAGCGCACCGGCTGCTGGAATGCGTATGCAATCCCCAGCTTTGCGCGCCCGGTGATGTCCATATCCGTGATATCCGTCCCGTCCAGGATTATTCTGCCGCCGGTGGGCTTTTCCACCCCGGCGATGAGTTTGGCAAGCGAGGTCTTTCCGCCGCCGTTGGGTCCGGTGATCACGGTGAGCCTGCTGTCAAGCCTGCAGCTTATGCCATCTATTATTGTATCGCCGTCCGGTATTTTCCAGACCAGCTCTTTAAGTTCCAGCAATTTTATCGCTCCTTTCAGCTATTATATTATTGTACCACAACCGTGACATTATGTCAACGAAAAAAATGAAATTACTCAGCCGTTCCTGCCGTTGACACGTTTTCTGTATTCGGTTGGGGAGAATCCGGTGTGGCGGCGGAACAGCCGGCTGAAATACAGCGGATCTTCGTATCCCACGGCGGCGGCTACCTCGGTAATGTTGCAGCGCGTGGATTCAAGCAGGCTCTGGGCGTTCGCCATGCGCAGCGACAGTATGTACTGCATCGGCGTTTGCTTTACCGTCTGCCGGAAGCTGCGTATGAACCAGCAGGCGGACATGTGGTGCTCCGCCGCGTATTCCTCGATGTTTATCTGCCGGTGGTAGTTCTCGTTGAAGTAGTGCGTGGCTCGGTCTATCTCGCTGAGCGTTCCGTCATCGCGGCTGCCCTCGGTCAGGCAGCGGTTGATCACGATGAACACATGGCGGAGCATCAGCGCCAGCAGTTCCTCGTAATTCTGGCGGCACAGCTGCAGTTCCTGTATCATCTGGCGGTACAGCCACTGGATATCCGGCGAGGAGCCGACGGTGAACACGTTGTCGCTCTCCGGCAGCTCATAGTAGCGAAGCAGTTCCGCAGCGTCGCGCCCGGTGAAATGCACCCAGAACACCTCCGTTCGGTCGGCGGCGCGGTAATAGTAGTGCTGCGGCTCGTCCGGGCGGTAGAGTATCATGCTCCCCTCGCTCAGGGCGCGTTTCCTGCCGCCGATGGTGAAATACCCCTTTCCCTTGGCGATGTAGAGCAGCTGAAAATCCTTTCTGCCTGAGGGTCTGTCGGTGTGAAACTCCGACCGGGTGATTATCCGGTAGTATCCGCAGCTGCGCACGATAAGGGAACGGCTGTCGTCCGCGATATCCGCAAGGGAATTGTGAAGGTATGCTACGTTGGCGTACATGTCGGCACTTCCTTTCTGCTGCTATTATAACATGCCGCCGCGGATTTTTCAATAGCGCCTGTATTGTTTTGTCCATGTTTTGTGCAATTGTGTTCATGGCATACTGCCCGGCGGTATGCTACAATAAAGGTATAAAAGCGCTGAAAAAGGAGAGTTACCCATGATTTGTGAAAATGTACAGAAGCTTATTGATTACGCGCTGGCGAACAGTCTCATCACCCGGGACGACGAATACGTTGTCCGCAACCAGCTGATGGAAGCGCTGAAGCTGACCGACTGGCAGGAGTGCACCGGAAATTACTCCGGCGAGAGCATTGATGATATCCTGGCTCCGCTGATCTCCTATGCTGTTGAGAACGGAATGATTGCGGACACCGCGAATTCACGGGACCTGTTCGACACAAAGCTGATGGGGATACTCACCCCCATGCCCAGAGAGATCATCGCGGAATTCCGCCGTCTGTATGCGGAATCCCCGAAGAAGGCGACCGACTGGTATTTCGACATCAGCCAGAAGCTGAACTACGTCCGCGCCGGAAGAATAGCCAAGGACATGAAGTGGCTGTACGACTGCGAATATGGCACCCTGGACATCACGATAAACTGCTCCAAGCCTGAGAAAGATCCCCGGGACATCGCGGCGGCGCGCAACCAGAAGGCTTCCGCATATCCGAAGTGCCAGCTCTGCCCTGAGAACGCCGGATTCCCCGGACATGCGACCCACCCGGCGCGCCAGAACCTGCGCCCGGTTCCGCTGACCGTCAACGGCGAGGGGTGGCAGATACAGTATTCTCCATATGGCTACTACAACGAGCACTGCATTGTTTTCAATGAGAAGCATATTCCGATGAAGATAGACCGCTCCGTGTTCGACAAGCTTTTCGACATCATCGACTACCTGCCGCATTACATGGTCGGCTCCAATGCCGATCTGCCGATAGTCGGCGGCTCGATACTCAGCCACGAGCACTTCCAGGGCGGCGGCTACACTTTCGCGATGGCAAAGGCTCCGGTGGAAACTCCGTTCAGCATTCCGGCATATCCGAACGTGGAAGCCGGGATACTCAAGTGGCCGATGTCAGTTATCCGCGTATCCTCCACCGACCGTCACCAGCTGGCGGAGTGCTGCAACGATATTCTGGTTAAGTGGCGCGCCTACTCCGACGAGAGCGCGTTCATCTTCGCGGAAACCGACGGAGTTCCGCACAACACTATAACGCCCATCGCTCGCAGGAACGGCGACAAGTACGAATGCGACCTGGTGCTGCGCAATAACATCACCACCGAGGACAGACCCCTGGGCGTATTCCACCCGAAGCCCTCTCTCCACCACATCAAGAAGGAGAACATCGGACTCATCGAGGTCATGGGACTTGCGGTGCTGCCCTCCAGACTGTCCAAGGAGATGGTAATGCTGGAGAAGGCGATGCTGGGCGGCGAGGATCTCCGTGGTATTCCGGAACTTACCTGCCACGCAGAGTGGGCGGCGGACGTCCTGGCAAGACACCCGGAGTTCAGCGAGGGCACGGCGCGTGGTATCCTCGAGCAGGAGATCGGCAGGGTGTTCCTGGAGGTCCTGGAGGACGCTGGAGTTTACAAGCGCACCCCCGAGGGACAGGCGGCGTTCATGCGGTTCGTGGATTCCGTAAGATAAAATATGTACGGGAGGGTTTTGCCCTCCTGTTTTTGTTTCAGTTTGGATAAAACATACAAAATCCGCGTCAGCGCGGCAAAATATTATATCCATATTCTTCTATTGACTTTTGCGTAAAAAGATGTATAATAAATATGTATGCGTATTCCATAAGGGACTACTATATCTTATACAAAAAAGAGGACAAAAATATGAAATGGACTGGACTTAACGACCTCCGCGAAAGCTACCTCAGTTTCTTTGAGAGTAAGGGACATCTTCGTCTGAACAGCTTTCCGCTGGTTCCGCAGGGGGATAACTCCGTTCTGCTTATCAACGCCGGCATGACGCCGCTCAAGAAGTACTTCCAGGGTATCGAGGAGCCGCCGCGCCACCGCGTTACAACCTGCCAGAAGTGCATTCGCACACCCGATATCGAGAATGTCGGCAAGACCGCACGTCACGGCACTTACTTTGAGATGCTGGGTAACTTCTCCTTCGGCGACTACTTCAAGCATGAGGCTATCGCATGGGCGTGGGAGTATCTCACAAAGGTTCTGGAGATCCCGCCGGAGCGCCTGTGGGTGACTATCTATGAGCAGGACGACGAAGCCGGTGATATCTGGGCAAACGAGGTAGGCGTACCCCGTGAGCGTATCATCAAGCTCGGCAAGGCTGATAACTTCTGGGAGCACGGCAGCGGTCCCTGCGGCCCCTGCTCTGAGATACACTACGACCGCGGCGAGAAGTACGGCCACTTCGACCACATCGGTCAGGACAACTTCGAGGAAGTCGGCGACTGCGACCGTATTATCGAGATCTGGAACAACGTATTCACCCAGTTCGACAACGACGGTCACGGCAACTATACTCAGCTCAAGACCAAGAATATCGACACCGGTATGGGTCTGGAGCGCCTTGCATGCGTAATGCAGGACGTTGACAACCTGTTCGAAGTAGATACAGTTCAGAACATACTCAAGAAGATCAGCTCAATTGTCGGCGTTGACTACAAAGCAGACCCCGTTAAGGACGTTTCCCTGCGCGTAATCACCGACCACATCAGAAGCACCACATTCATGGTGGGCGACGGCGTTCTTCCCTCCAACGAGGGCAGAGGCTACGTCCTCCGCAGACTGCTCAGAAGAGCCGCAAGACACGGCAGACTTCTCGGCTGCACAAAGCCGTTCCTGCATGATGTATGCGACACCGTTATCAACGAGAATCTCTCCGCTTATCCTGAGCTGGACGAGAAGCGCGCTTACATCAAGAAGGTTATCCAGACCGAGGAAGAGAGCTTCGCAAAGACCATCGACAAGGGCACCGAGATACTCAACGAGATGATCGAGAAGCTGGAGAAGTCCGGTGAAAAGACCCTCGACGGCGCTGACGTATTCAAGCTGCACGACACCTACGGCTTCCCCCTCGACCTCACCAAGGAGATCCTCCACGAAAAGGGTCTGGAGGCAGACGAGGAGGGCTTCAAGAAGTACATGCAGGAGCAGAAATCCACCGCCCGCGCCAACAAGAAACTCGGCGGCGGCTGGGACAATGCGAAGAACTCCGCACTCGACGCTTACAAGACCACGTTCGTGGGCTACACTGAGCTTGAGAAGCAGACCAGGCTGCTTGCCATCGTAAAGAACGGCGAGATTGCCGAGCTTTGCGAGGAGGGCGACGACGTTTCCGTAATTCTCGAGGAAACTCCGTTCTATGCAGAGATGGGCGGTCAGGTAGGCGACTGCGGTACCGTGGTTTCCGGCGACAATGTTATCGAAATATCCAATACACAGAAGCTCACCAACGGCGCGTTCATCTCCAACGGTAAGGTGGTAAACGGCGGATTCGCTTCCGGCGAGACCGTTACCGCAAAGGTAGACACCGAAAAGCGCGCTGCAACTCAGCGCAACCACACCTGCGCGCATATCCTCCAGGCGGCTCTGCGCCATGTGCTGGGCGACCACGTTCACCAGGCTGGTTCCTACGTTGATCCGTACCAGTGCCGCTTCGACTTTAACCACTTCAGCGCGATGACAGCCGACGAACTGCAGCAGGTAGAGAATTACGTTAACATGGTCATCATGGCTGCCGTTCCCGTTACCACCGAGGTGCTCCCTATTGAGGAAGCCAAGAAGAAGGGCGCTATGGCGCTGTTCGGAGAGAAGTACGGCGACGTTGTGCGCGTTGTTTCCGTGGGTGATTATTCAACCGAGTTCTGCGGCGGTACTCATCTGACGAATTCCGCACAGGCAGGACTGTTCAAGATCGTTTCCGAGGCTTCCGTTTCCAGCGGCGTAAGACGTATCCAGGCAGTTACCGGCATGGCTGTAATGTCCATGCTGTACGATTATAAGAATACTCTCGAAAAGACATGCGCAGTGCTCAAGGCTCCGAACTTTGACGAGCTCGCGCACCGTGCAGAGAGCGTAATGGCAGAACTCCGCGAGAAGGATAAGAAGATCGAGAGCATGGAGCAGGCTGCGGCTAACGCTCAGCTTGGCGACATCGGTGCAGGCTGCCCCGAGGTCAGCGGCGTGAAGGTAATCACCGCGGCTCTTGACGGAGCAGGCGCTGACGGACTCCGCAAGATCGGCGATTCCCTGGCGGACAAGTTCGACTGCTTCGTTGCAGTCCTCGCAGGAACTGCGGACGGCAAGAGCAGCATTCTCTGCAAGTGCTCCAAGAGCGCTGTCGCAAAGGGCGCCAACGCAGGCACGCTGGTTCGCGAGATCGCGGCGGTTGCCGGCGGTAAGGGCGGCGGAAAGCCCGACCAGGCTATGGCAGGTATCCCGGACGCTTCCAAGATAAAGGACGCGCTGGCTGCTGCGGCTGATATCGCTGCAAAGTACATCAAGTAAGATATAAAATCAAGTCTGAAATGTCGTTTTCTTTGTTCATTCGGGGAAAACGACATTTTAGTAATCGCAAAAGTTGTAATTGTAAATTGGTGGTAGTTGGATATGAAGGAGAAAGCCATGACCTATAAAAGCTCAGACTCTGGGGTGGAGTATGTACGTCTGATGGCTGAAAACGGATTCATCAGAAAGAATATCATCAGCGATGGGGAAACCGTAGTCAGGTATCAGAAGCTTGAAAGCGAGGGCAGTCCGCTTCCGGAGGGCGTCTATCCGACGTCCGTCGAGGGAAGCCGCGAGTACTGCACGATAGAGGACGCAGTCCCGGATATGACGAGCGAGGAGATAGAGCGACTTATCGCGCTGCGCCAGGCTAAGGACATTCACACAATAAGGAACTGGGTGGTATTCTTCGGCGTATTAGCTGTGATAGGCTTAGTAGGCGGCTTTATAGTAGCCCTCACATAGCGAATCCGGACGCTGTAATTCCTAATTGGCAAAGTAACCTTATCACAATAAACTATGTTATATATTCAGGAGGTAAAAACCATGAACGACTGCTTATTCTGCAAGATAATCGCCGGGGATATCCCGTCCACAAAGGTATTCGAGGACGACCAGATACTGGCGTTCCGTGACATAAATCCGATGGCTCCCACACATATTCTCGTTATCCCGAAACAGCACATCGGAGGCGTTGACGAGATCACTCCTGAGAACAGCGCCGTTGTCGCTCACATTTTCGAGATGATAGCCGTTATCGCAAAGGAAGAGGGACTGACAGGCGGATACCGCGTTGTCAGCAACATCGGCGAGGACGGCGGACAGACGGTACGCCACCTGCACTTCCACATTCTCGGCGGCAAGAAGCTGTCCGTTGAGATGGCGTAATGGCGAAGGGTCCAGTATTCAAGCTCACGCCGGAGAATACCCTCAAGGCGGAGCTGAAAGCAGGAAAGCTGCGGCAGGTGTACTGCGTCTATGGCGAGGAAACATTCCTTGCCAACATGTACGCCGACAGGATAATCAGCACCGCCGGCTGCGAGCAGTCCGACGGAATGAACTTCCTCAAGCTGCGCGGCGCCCCGGATCCGCATTCCCTGTCGGATTTCACTGAGAGCTTACCCTTTTTTGCGGAGCACAAGTGCGTGAAGCTCATCGACCTCGACGCCGAGGCGATGGACAACGACAGCCACAAGGAGCTTCTCAGACTGATAGAGGAGCTTCCGGACACCACTGTGATGGTGATCTGCCAGACGGGCCTGGAAATCGACGACATGAAGCCGAAGGCAAAGACCAAGAAGCTTATCCAGACCGTGGAGAAGTGCGGAATGGTGTGCAAAATGCAGTTTCTGCCGGCGGCGATGACCGCCGCGATGGCGGCGAAGAAGGCACAGAAGAGCGGCTGCACGCTCTCACAGGAGAACGCGCTGTATCTGTCCGACCTTTGCGGCAGGAGCCTTACGCTGATACAGAACGAGGTTGACAAGCTTTGCGCCTGTCAGCAGTCCGGGGAGATTTCCCGGGAGCTTATCGACGCGCTCACGCCGAAACTCCTGGACGCCAGCGCCTACGACCTTTCCGCGTGCATTCTCGCCGGGAGGACTGCGGACGCCCTGAAAATGATGGACGAGCTGTTCCAGCAGCGCGAGGAGCCTATACTAATGCTGTCGGCGCTTTCCGGCGCATTCGTGGACAACTACCGGGCGAAGCTCGCGATGAACGCCCGTAAGTCCGCACAGCAGGCGGCGGCGGATTTCGGCTATTTCGGCGGCAGGGCTTATTTCTTCGGGAAAACCTGCACCGCGGTGCGCAGTATCCCGGAGGAGAACCTCCGGCGCTGCCTTGAGGTGCTGTACCGCACGAATGTGCTGATGAATTCCTCGAAGCAGGACGAGCGTATTCTGCTTGAGCGTGCCGTGACCGAACTTTCGGCTATAAATCGCAGGTGGTAAAGTATGTTACGGATAAAACAAGCAATAATAGTGGAGGGCAGGTACGATAAGATACGGCTCTCCAATATCACAGACGCAGTGGTTATATGTACGAACGGCTTTTCAATCTACAAGGACAGGGAGAAGCAGGAACTTATTAAATCCCTGGCGGCAAAGACGGGGATAATCATTCTGACGGACAGCGACAGCGCCGGATTCCAGATACGGTCGTTCATACGCAGTATCGTGAAGCAGGGCGAGGTCCTTAATGCCGTCACCCCGGATATTCTCGGCAAGGAGCGGCGCAAGGCGCAGCCCTCAAAGCAGGGGAAGATCGGCGTGGAGGGAATCCCGGACGAGCTTATAGAGCAGGCGCTGATAAACGCCGGAGCCGTCCCTGAGGAATCCACGGCGGACAGGGGAGAGCCGATAACCCGGGCTGACCTTATGGACTGCGGACTTATCGGCGGTGAAAACTGCACACAGCGGCGGCAGAGACTACAGAGGTACCTCGGGCTGCCGGAACTGCTTTCAGCAAAGCTGCTGCTGGAAGTCGTCAACAAAATGTATACACGCAGCGGATTTCTCGAAGCTGTCCGGAAGCTGGACAGCGAATAGGTGCATATATGGTATTTTCCAGCTTAACTTTTCTTTTTGCGTTTCTTCCGATAACGCTGATACTATATTACCTCGTGCCAAAAAAGGCAAAGAACGTGGTGATTCTCGTCAGCGGACTTCTGTTCTATGCCTGGGGCGAGCCGATTTACGTCCTTGTCATGATACTCTCGACGTTCATAGACTACACCGCCGGGCGGATCATCGACAAATACGACGACCGTCCGAAAATCCGGACGGTTTGCCTGCTGGTGTCGCTGATAATGAACATAGGTCTGCTGGGTACGTTTAAGTACCTGGGATTCATCATAGAATCGCTGAATGCCTGGTTCGGGCTGGCTATACCGAATCCTAACCTTCCGCTGCCTATAGGAATCAGCTTCTTCACGTTCCAGTCGATGAGCTACACCATTGATCTCTATCGCAGGAATATCAAGGTGCAGAAGAACGCGGCAAGCTTCATGGCGTTCGTCACGCTGTTCCCCCAGATAGTCGCAGGACCTATCGTAAGATACGAGGATATCCAGAACGAGATAGACGAGCGCACCATCACCGAAAAGATGGTCGGCGACGGAATCTCCCGTTTCATCGTGGGACTTGGCAAGAAAGTGCTCATCGCAAACAACATCGGTCTGCTGTGGACTGAGGTCAAGGCTCTGGACTACGGCAGCCTGTCGGCGGTCACAGCCTGGCTTGGAATACTGGCATTCACGTTCCAGATCTACTTCGATTTCAGCGGCTATTCCGACATGGCGATAGGTCTGGGCAAGATGATGGGGTTCACATTCCCGGAGAACTTCAACTACCCCTATATGAGCCACAGTGTGTCGGAATTCTGGCGGCGCTGGCACATCACTCTGGGCGACTGGTTCAAGAGTTACATCTACTTCCCGCTTGGCGGCAGCCGCAGGGGACTTCCGCGCACGATAATCAATCTGCTGATCGTGTGGACGATAACCGGTATATGGCACGGCGCAAGCTGGAACTTTATGATGTGGGGCGCGTATTTCGGAATACTCATCGTCATCGAGCGCCTGTTCCTCGGAAAGGTGCTTGAGAAGATACCGGCGTTTTTCAGCTGGCTTTACACTTTCGTGATGGTTATTTTCGGCTGGGTGCTGTTCGACGCGGTGGCGCCGGGTACGGTGGATTTCGGCGATATGTTCAGTCAGGTTTGGACCTTCATCGCGGCGATGTTCGGCGGAAACGGCGTGTTCCTGGATAATACGGCGATGAACTACGTCGTGAACTACGGTATAATATTCGCGATATGCATTTTCGGCAGCTCCGATGTGCTCAAGACCGTCACGGAATATATCCGCAAGAAGGCTCCCACCTGGGTGCAGTATGGATTCCCGGTTGTGGACACAGTGATCATGCTGGCTTCGGTGGCGTATCTTTCAACATCGAACTACAATCCGTTCCTGTATTTTAACTTCTGACGAAAGGAGAACAGCATATGAATTTCAAGATGACCCCGGCAAAGCTGATGATAGCGCTGTTCACAGTGGTCACTCTGGCGATACCGGTGACGACTGCAGTTCTCCCGAAGCAGGAGCGCAGCGAAAACGAGAACCGCTCCCTGGCGGATTTCCCGGATATAGTTAACCACAACAAGATGGACAAGGCTGAGAACCTCGGCGATGTAGTCGGTGCGATCAAGTGGGATTACATCACCGTGCGTGATGAGAACAGCTGGATGGACGACTTCGAGAACTACTTTTCCGATCACCTCGCCGGCCGCGAGGAGTGGGTGAGGGTGCGTAACGAGATCGAAATGCTCGCCGGAAAGAAGGAGATCAACGGAGTCTACACCCTGGACGACCAGCTGATACAGGCATTCAAGGAGTACGACCCGGACACCGTGCAGAAATCCATCGACGCGATGAATGGATTCGCGGCGAACCACCCGGATATGCAGGTGAGTCTTATGCTCGCCCCCACCGCGCAGGAACTTTTCAGCAGTGAAATTCCGGCATACGCAGGGTACCTCAGCGAGAAGAGCTTCATCGACGAGTGCTACAAGAAGATGTCTGGTATATCCACGGTGGACTGCCTGAGCTTCCTTTCCGGGCACAAGAACGACTATGTGTTCTATCGCACCGACCACCACTGGACCAGCCTCGGCGCATACTACGCGTACTGCGCGGCGGCAAAGACGCTGGGCTACAGCAGCTACGGACTGGACAGCTTCAACATCGAAACGGCAAGCAGCAGCTTCCGGGGAACGCTTTATTCCAAGACTCTGGATAACTCCATCACTCCGGACAGCATTGACTACTACATGCTCGCTTCCGGTGAGCCGAAGGTGAAGATGACGGTCTTTGACGGAAGGAATGAAACGGCGTACGACAGTATGTACGTCCGCAGCTACCTTGATGTGAAGGATAAGTACTCCAGCTTCACCGGAAGCAACTCGCCGCTGGTCACCATCGAAACGGACGTGGACAACGGCAAGAACCTGCTGCTGATAAAGGACAGCTATGCCCACAGCCTGGTGCCGTTCCTTTCCAAACACTACAGCAAGATCACCATGGTGGACATGCGGTATATCAACACAGATCTGAACAACCTGATAGACCTAAGCGAGTATCAGCAGGCGATGTTCATGTTCAATGTGGTTTCGTTCAGCTCTGACCTGCATGTGAAGAAGATCGCGCTGACCAAGTGAGATAAGGAGAACGCTTTTGGATACGAAGAATATTGCAGAGATACAGCGCCTGGCGGAGTCCGGCGGAGCGCAGGGGAACGGAGTGAACGAGGTGTTTTCCCGGGTGTACTGCGCCGTCAGGGAAACTCTCGGGATCACTCCCTATGCGGAGCAGCTGGGCGCGGCGCTGGCGCTTTCCGGGCATAATATGGTGCAGATGCAGACTGGCGAGGGAAAGACTCTCTCCGCTGTGTTCGCAGCGTGCCACGAAGCGCTCTCCGGCGGTCAGGTGATGATACTGACTTTCAACGACTATCTTGCAAAGCGCGACTATGAGTGGATGAAGCCCGTCTATGACAAGATGGGCGTATCCATCGGCTGCGTGACATCGGATACGCCCCGGGAACAGCGCCGGGATATTTACCGCAGCCAGGTGGTGTATCTCACCGCCCGGGAGGCAGGATTCGACTACCTGCGGGATTTTGTGTGCTATTCCACGGACGAGATGGTGTTCCCGGACAAGCTGAATTTCGCCATCGTGGACGAAGCCGACAGCATAATGATAGACGAAGCGCGTATTCCGCTTGTCATCGCCGGGGATATCGACGTGCAGGACGACGGCTCCACCGCCGATGTGTACGCAAAGGTCAGCGGATTCACCGGGGAGGACTACGGGATCGACGAGGACAGCCGAAACGTATATCTCACCGACGAGGGCGCGGACAAGGCGGAATCCCTCTTTGACTGCGATATTTACGGCGAGGAGAGCACCGGGCTGCTGGCGAAGATATGCGCCTGCATAAAGGCGCGCGTAATGCTTGCCGAGGACAAGGACTACATAGTCAAGGACAACAGCATCCTCCTGGTGGACGAATTCACCGGCAGAGCCGCTCCGGGGCGCGTATTCCCCGGCGACCTCCAGGCGGCGGTCGAGGCGAAGCACGGACTGAAGATAACCTCCCGTGGGCGAATCATGGGCAATATCGCGCTGCAGTACTTCCTGCGGCTGTTCCCGAAAATCGCCGGAATGACCGGCACCGCGGAGCAGTCCAGGGAGGAATTCGACACGATTTACGGACTGCCCACCGTCGTTATTCCGACACGGCTGACCTGTCAGCGCACGGACCACCCGATGGAGATATACTACAACGCGGAGGAAAAGCGTCGCGCAGTCATTTCCGCCATTAAGGAAGCCAACGCGATCAGTCGTCCGGTACTGGTGGGCACGGAAAGCATCAGCGAATCCGAGAGCCTTGCGGCGGAGCTTGAGAATCTGGGAATCTCCTGCGCGGTGCTCAACGCGAAAAATGACGAGGCTGAAGCCGAGATAATATCCCGTGCCGGAGAGCCGGGTGCGGTCACAATATCCACGAACATGGCAGGACGCGGCGTGGATATCAAGCTGGGCGGCGCAGACTGCCACGCAAAGTCAGAGGTGGAAGCCGCCGGGGGACTGCTGGTGCTTGCAACGGCAATGCGCGAAAGCTCCCGTATCACACAGCAGCTGCGCGGACGCGCCGGACGTCAGGGCGATGTGGGCGAGAGCCGATTCTTTACGGCGCTGGACGATGATATTATAACCAAGAACGACCTGCGCTCCCTTGCCGGCAGGCATTATCCCACGCAGCCGGTGAGCGGCGCAATCGAGGACAAGGCCCTGTTGAAGGAAGCGGAGCGAGTTCAGCGTATCAGCGAGGGCGACGCCTTTGACGACCGCGTGAATCTGATGAAATACACCCTTATCGGCGAGAAGCACCGCTCCATGACCTTTGAGAAGCGCACCGCGCTTCTGGAGGGAACCTACGACAGCGACCTCTGGCAGAAGCACGCTCCGGAACTTTACGCCCAGGCGGCGGAGCGCTTCGGGGAATCCGCGCTTCAGTCCAGGCAGAATATCGTCCTGGCGGCGCTGCTTAACGAGTTCTGGTGCGACTACCTGGATTACACCGCCTATCTCCGGGAGGGAATACACCTCACCCAGATAGCCGGACGCGACCCTGCGGAGGAATACAACATCGCCTGCGAGGAGTACTACAACAGCGCAGCGGAGAGCCTGCCGGAGCGTATGGCGGAGAAGCTGGAGGAGCTGATGGAATGCGGCTCCTTGGAGGATTACAAGCCGCTCATGCCGAGCCGCACCTACACCTACCTGCTCAATGACACCGGCGAGGAATTTAAGCGCAAGCCTATACTCATGAACATATTCTCCGACGAGCCGGAGGAAAAGCCGAAAAAGACCGAGGAGTACACCTCCGTTCCGGACGACCAGCCAGAGGAAAAGCCCAAAAAGGGATTTTTCGCAAAACTATTCGGAAAGAAGTAATTATGTCAACTGTATGTGCAATAGCAACGCCGCCGGCAGCCGGGGGCATTTCGGTGATAAGGATATCCGGCGAGAAGGCGGCTGAGATAGCCGGCCGGGTATTCCGCCCGGTATCCGGGAAAAGCGCGGAGGAACTTCCGGGCTACCGCGCCGCCTATGGGAAAATATACGACGGCGATGAACTGCTGGACGACGGAGTGCTACTGATGTACCGTGCGCCGCACAGCTACACCGGCGAGGACACCGCGGAGATATCCTGCCACGGCGGAATCTACGTCACACGCCGGGTGCTTTCCGCCTGCGTCAAGGCAGGCGCCCGGCCGGCAGGTCCCGGTGAGTTCACTAAGCGTGCCCTGCTCAATGGAAAGCTGTCACTGACCCAGGCGGAGGCAGTCGCAGATATAATCAGCGCCCAGGGCGGACAGTTCCTGAGCTGCGCAAACGGACAGCGCGACGGAGCGCTGTTCCGCCGCATGGAGGACTGCGCCGCAAAGATAATGGAGGTTTCAAGTCAGATATCAGCCTGGATAGACTACCCGGACGACGACACTCCGGTGGTAACGCAGGAATGGCTGACTGAAAAGCTGTCCACGGTGCAGGATATGTTCCGGGAACTGCTTGCAGGATATGACGCCGGGCGCATGCTCCGGGAGGGTATCTCCTGCGCGATAGTCGGCAAGCCCAACGCCGGTAAATCCACGCTGATGAACAGCCTTGCCGGACAGCAGCGCAGCATAGTTTCGGATATCGAGGGAACCACCCGGGATATCGTGGAGGAAACTGTGTCCCTGGGGGATATAGTCCTGCGTATCGCGGACTGCGCCGGGATACGGGAAACCTCCGACCCCATCGAGAAGATAGGCGTGGACATCATGCTCAAGCGCCTGGAGAGCGCGGACATAGTCCTGGCAGTATTCGACGGCTCCCGGGAGATTTCCGCCGAGGACGAGCGGCTGTTGAAGCTGCTCTCCGGGAAGAATACCGTGGCGATAGTCAACAAATCCGACCTGCCGCAGAAGCTGGACTGCGCCGCGATAGAATCCGTCCTGGGGACTCCCGTGAAGCTGTCCGCAAAGCAGGATAATACTGCGGCGCTCCTTGAAAGAGCTGTCAGCGAGCGGCTTGATCTGGATCGGCTGGACCCGGACGCCGGATTCATTGCCAACGAGCGTCAGCGCGACTGTATCATCAGGGCTTCGGAAGCTGTGGACGGCGCACTTTCAGCCGCAGAACTCGGGGTAACTCCGGACGCGGTGGGCGTAATGCTGGAGCAGGCTCTTGACGCAGTTTACGAGCTTTCGGGAAAGCGTGCCGGGGACGAGGTCATAGACGAGGTATTCCGGCGCTTTTGTGTGGGGAAGTGAGGTTGACGCATGAATATACTTATAATAGGCTGCGGAAAGGTAGGCAGCGAGCTTGCCGCAATGCTGGACAAGCGCGGACATGACGTTTCCGTCACCGACCGCCACGAGGAAAGCTTCGAGAAGCTTCCGGCGGATTTCGGCGGATTCACCACCCCGGGAGTTTCCATCGACCAGGAGGTGCTGAAAAAGGCGGGCATCGAAAGCTGCGACGCCGTATGCGCGGTGACTGCGGACGACGACCTGAATATCATGGCGGCGCAGCTGGCGGCGAAGCTTTACCATGTGCCGAGGGTTTTCGCACGGATATCCGATCCGGCAAAGTCAGATGTTTTCAAGGGATTCGGCATACACACCGTCTGCACCACCACGCTGACCGCAGAGGCGGCTATGGCGGCGGTGGAGGACATCAGCGAGGAAACCAGCGTGTCAATACAGCACAATGTCGTGAGATTCGTCACGATGGACATGCCTGAGGAATTTGTGGGAATGCTTCCCGGGGATATAGAGCTTGAGGAAAACGAGAGCCTTTTCGCAATAATCCGCGAAAATGGAATGTTCCTGCTGTACACCGGGCAGGCGATAACGCTGGACAGGACTGACCGCCTGGTATTCGCACGGCAGTCCTGACGGCGGAATTAAGGAGAGATACATATGTTCAGACTTGTAATATTCGACCTTGACGGAACTCTGCTGAATACCATCGGCGATCTTGCCGCGGCAGGAAACCATACACTTGCCGAGATGGGATTCCCACAGCATGAGGAGGACAAGTACCGCCATTTCGTGGGCAACGGTATCCCGAAGCTTATCGAGAGAATGCTCCCGGCAGGGCATGACAAGGCAACGGAGGAACGCGCATTCGCGATGTTCAACGAGTATTATTCCCGGCATAAATGCGACCACACGAAGCCCTATCCGGGAATGCCGGAGCTTATCCGGGACATAAAGGCGCAGGGAGTTGTCTGCGGCGCGAATTCCAACAAGGCGGACGAATTCACCCGGGAGCTTATCCGGCTGAATTACGGCGATGAGTTCGACCAGGTGATAGGGTTCGGCGCAGGATTCCAGCCGAAGCCGGACCCGGGCGCGGCGCTGGAGATAATCCGCCGCACCGGCGTAAAGCCGGAGGAGGCGCTCTATGTCGGCGACAGCGACGTGGATATCATGACCGGGCACAACGCCGGGATATCCGTCTGCGCGGCGCTCTGGGGATTCCGCGGCTATGATGAGCTGGCGGCGCAGAATCCGACATTCTTTGCGCATAACGCTGAGGAACTTAAGAAAATAATACTCGGCTGAGATATTGTAATATCAGATAAAAACTGTTTGCCTGCGTTGTGTATTTGCACAAAAATGCCTGCGTATTAAAGAAAAACTTGTGAAAGTTGTGGACAAATCCGGAAAAACGTGATATACTGTAAATAACGAAGCACATAAGTGTTATCACAGGAGGCGATCCATCATGGCAAAACGTATAATCACAATCACCAGACAGTATGGCAGCGGCGGCCGCGAAATAGGCGAGAAGCTCGCCAAGCGCCTGGGTGTGGAATTCTTCGATAACAAGCTGCTCGACGTAGCGGCAAAGGACAGCGGAATCCACAAGACCCACTTTGAGGAAAGCGACGAGAGGCGCACCAACAGCTTCCTGTACCTGCTTTCCACCACATACGGCCAGGGCGGAGTGCCTTTTGATGACGCGCTCTTTTTTGCTCAGCTGAATGCGATCCAGAAGATCGCAACGCAGGAATCCTGCGTTATCATCGGCAGATGTGCGGATTACGCCCTGCGTGACTTCAAGAATGTGCTGAATATCTACATAACGGCGCCGCTTGAGGACAGAATCCAGCGCGCGATCAACGCTTACGGAATTGCTGAGAAGCACGCGCCGAAGTACGTTGAGCGTATGGATAAGCAGCGTATGTCCTATTACAACTACTACACCGACAAGCGCTGGGGAACTGCGGAGAACTTCGAGATATGCCTTGACAGCTCCGCCCTCGGTATTGACGGCTCGGTAGACCTCCTTGAGGATTTCGTGAGCAAATACTTCAAGGACTGACGGATAACTGAAATCCCCGGCAGAAATGCCGGGGATTTTTATGTATAAAGGTAACCTCTAAAAACCTCCTTCACGGCAGATTTCTATGACTTATATCATCTGCTTCGTTGTCAAACCTTGAAATACATACAGTATTACTGCGGTTTGACGCCTAGCATCTGATATAAGTCATGTACAAAATCTGCTCGTGTCCCGGTTTTTAGAGGTTACCTAAAGATAAAGCGTTAGTCTTGACAAATTTCCGCTTGTGGTTTATAATATATCCAGGTTTGTTTTAACTAACTATAACTTGCGAGGAGAAACTATGAGCGAAGAAAAAATAAAGCCGGTGCTCACCGGGTCAGCGGAAACCATGCTCCAGAGCTTCTATGCCCGGGCGAAGTATTCCAGGACAAAGAACCACAAATTCTATGACGCAAAGGCAATCGAGCTTGTGGAGAAGATAGACTATGACTTCTCCGGGGCAGAGAAGGATTCCACGATGAGCGACGGAGTTATCGCCCGTACCATCGTGTTTGACGAGATCGTCAGCGACTTCATCAAGGAGAATCCGGACTGCACGGTCGTGAATATCGCCTGCGGACTGGATACAAGATTCTATCGCATGGACAACGGGCGCATAACCTGGTACAACATTGATCTTCCGGAAACTATCCAGGTCCGTGACGCAATCTACGGCGAGAGCGGAAGAGTGTCCACGATAGGGATTTCGGCGCTGGATCCGGCGTGGGCGGAGAAGGTGACCAGGCGCGGCCAAATGCTCTTTGTCATTGAGGGACTTACCATGTACCTCACCGCAGAGGAGAACAGAAAAATGCTCTCGATAATCCGGGACAATTTCGACAACGCGACCGTCTTCCTGGAGTGCATATCCAAGCGGTGGGTCAACAAGGAGCACGCTGAAAAATCCATTCAGAAAACCGGTGCGAAGTTCGTTTTCGGTGCGGACACGTTCGATGACCTCGGTGATATTGCGGAGGGATTCCGCAAGATAAAGGACGATGACATCGTTCGCGGCATGGCTATGATCATGCCGGTGCTGAAGCCGTTCCAGAAGATTCCGCTGGTACATAAGATATCAGAAAAGATACTCATTTTTGAGAAGAAGTAATAAAGTGGAGCATTTCAGATGAAATGCTCCCTTTTTTTATTCAGAGATAAATCCGGCAACAGCGGATGCGGTTATTTCCATCTGTTCCGCGGCGGTAATATCCGCGGTTACGTCGCCGGACTGAACTCCATAGCTGCCAAAGCCGGCGTGATTTCCGCCGTTTATGACGATCTCATCGGCGTCCGCCGGAAGATTCGGACGGTTCTTCTGATAGCTGTCCATGTTGAGTACTCCGTCCCGGGTACCGTACATCGACAGCACCTTCAGTCCGCTGCCGGAGATATCCGCCGTCGAGTAGGACGCCAGAAGTATCATCCCGGAAAACTCCCCGGTATGCCCGGCGGCGTAGCTTACCGCCATGGTCCCTCCGAGGGAGTGTCCGCCGATATACCAGCTGCTGATCTCCGGGAACTCCGCTGCGATTCCGCCGGCGGCGCTGATGTCAAGCACCGCAAGGTTGAAGGGCATTTTCACCAGCACGCATTGTATTCCCTGCTCGGCAATACGGTGCATAAGCGGCGCATAGGCGGTATATTCCACCTTGCCGCCTGGATAGAAGATAAGCCCATCGGAAGCGCCCCCGGCAGGCGTGAAAACCAGATCGTCGCCCAGCTTGCTCACTGTGACGGAGGAGCTGGATATCAGCGCGGTGTTTGCTATAGTGTCCGCATGGTAGTAGTCCCCGGTGTAAATAAGGAATGCTGCTGCAATAGCAAGAATAACCGCCAGCACAATGATGATTATTCGCCGTAAGCATTTTTCTGTCTGACGGTCATGTGATACCTCGCTTTGTAATTATGCGCTTAACTGCGGTTGACGAACCGCGCTACTGTGGCTATGACCTTTTCAATGTCCAGCGGTTTTGCCAGGTGCGCGTTCATTCCGGCGGCGAGGCATTTTTTCGCGTCCTCTTCAAAGGCGTTCGCGGTCATTGCGATTATGGGGATAGTCCGGGCATCGGGTCGTTCCATGGCGCGAATCGTTTCGGTGGCGGTAAGTCCGTCCATGACCGGCATCATGATATCCATGAGTATCGCGTCATAGGTGCCCGGTGGGTCGTTGGTGAATCTGTCCACTGCCTGCTTTCCATCGCCGACTATTGTGACCTTCGCACCAGCGTCAGTGAGCAGAAGCTCCGCAATTTCGGCGTTGAGGTCGTTGTCATCGGCGAGGAGCAGATTCACTCCACGGATATTGTAGCCGCTTTCGCCTGTTTCCTCCGCAGGTTGTTTGGGCTTCTCCGCAACGTCAAAGGGCAGGGTGATTATGAATGTGGAACCGGCGCCGGGTTTGCTGGTGACCTCGATGATTCCGCCCATCTTGTCAACAAGGCTCTTTACGATAGTCATTCCAAGACCGGTGCCCTGATATACGCTTCTGCTGTCGGAGCTTTCCTGGGTGAACGGCTCGAAGATGTGCTGTAGGAATTCCTTGCTCATGCCTATGCCGGTGTCCGTGATTATCCAGCGGTAGGTCACCTTTCCATCGCCGGAATGCAGGCACTTCAGCGATGTTGTCACCTTTCCGCCGACATGGTTGTATTTAATGCAGTTGCCGTAAATATTCAGAAACAGCTGCCTTATGTGCAGGGGGCTTCCGTAAACGTAATGCTCCGGCAGTTCCTGTGCTGCTGTTTCCATAGTGATACCGGCTTCGGCAGCACGGGAGCCGATGATAGTTGCGACTTCCCGGGAGAGTTCCTCAAGGTCCATCGGTTCGTTTGCCAGCTCTATCCTGCCGTCCTCCAGCTTGCTCACCTGGAGGACGTCGTTGATAAGCAAAAGCAGGTGATCGGCGGAAACCAGCATTTTCTTGTGATTGTCGCGGACCAGCTGCTGGTCGTCGAAATGCGCCTCGTCAACTTTAAGCAGACCGATTATTCCGTTCAGCGGCGTGCGAATATCATGGCTCATGCGCGACAGGAATATGCTTTTTGCGGAGTTTGCCTTTTTCGCCTGGAGCGCCGCTTCCTTAAGCTGGGTGTTCTTTATTTCGAGATTCTCGGTGTATTTCTGCTGGGCTTTCTGCTGTTTCTTCAGGTATGACTGCTTTAATCTCCAGCACATGATGTTGAGAATGACAACCACAATCAGGTACAGAAGCAGTGAATAGAGCAGATTCTTCGGCGTGGAGTCAAATACACCGCGCTCAGTCATATAGGCATAGATGTAGTAGTCCCGGCTCTTTTCCATCAGCCCGAAGGAATTCGAAAACGCGGAATCATCGTTCCGCGCGTGGATCAGCTGACCTGCGCTGTCTATGTTCATAAGCTGCCGGAGTATTTCAGTGTCCTCAATGTTCGTGCCGACAAGGGAAGAATCGTTCGCGGCAATTATCTGGTTTCCGCTGCTGATGGCGACAACGCCGTTTCCGGTCATGGAATATCCGGGAACGATCGAATGAAGCGAATTGTTGTATATCTCCGTGTATTCCGGGGAGGTGTAGTAATACCCGACGATTACGCCGAGCTTGTCGCTTCTCCCGGTCGCGGCAATGTCCACACAGTAGTCATCGTGGTTGACGCGCACCGTGTAAATCATTTCGGGGAATGTTGCAACGTCTGTCACGGAATCCGTTTCAACAAGTTGAAGAAGATCGTTTACGTCGATACCTGCCGTGTCGCAGTAGGACTGAACCGCGCCGTTTTCGTCCAGCAGAATTATTCCGGACAGGAAGCAGTCCTTGGCGTAATCCTCCAGCTGCGTTGTTATGCCTTCCGGGGCGTGCGGAACCTGATCCTCGTATTTCAGCCGCCACTTTATTGTTTCCACGCTCTCCGACACCCTGATAAGGCTCTTGGATTCAGAAGCCAGGTTGCGTATCTGGTCGCTGTTGCACTGCTCCTTGAGGTAATCCACTATGGAGGCAAGCTGAGTTTCCGCAGCGGCTATATCCGCGCTGGAACCGATGAAGAAAACAGTGATGAGGAATATAAGACCTGCGATCACTTCCAGCGGAATTATGCGGTGCCATTGAAGCCCGTGTTTTTTATTCTCCACTTTCGCCCTCCAGATACTGTTCGGGGTTCGGAAGATACTTCGCGATTACCTTCTCTGTTGTTCCGTCGCTGATCATTTCCTGCATTTTTTCGTTGAGCTGTACGTTCAGTCCGCGGTCGTCGTCCAGGTTGAATGCCGCGCCAATTCCGACATTGAGCAGCGGCTCGTCCAGAATACGGAAGCTGAGCTCGCACTCGGACATGAACTGTTCCACGGCAGTGATGTGAGCCGCCGCTGCGTCCACATATCCCTTGGCGAGCATGGTGAAGATAAGGTCGCATTTTTTCACGGAGATCACCTTGCGGAAATCCGGCAGGTCGCTGCCGTGCTCCCGGAATATCTCCTCAGGTTTTGTGGTGGACTGCACCGCGATCAGTTTTCCCTCCAGGTCCTGAAGAGTGTAGATGTCGCTGTCCTCGTTGACTGCAACGACCTGCTTGCTGCGCATGTATGGTCCTGCCCAGTTGTATTCATCCTCGCGTCCGTTCATGCTGAAGCAGCTCCAGATGCACTCTATCTCGCCGCTGTGAAGGAGTTTATCCTTGTCCTCCCAGTCGATGATCTGGAATACAGGCTCGTATCCTATGCGGTGGAAGGCTTCCGCTGCGAGCTCCACATCGATACCGGTGAGTTTTCCGTTGGAGTCCAGGTAGCTGAACGGAGTGTAAGTGTCACAGCCGACCTTGATAACCGGATGATAACCGGAAGGTCATTTTCCGGTGCACTTTCGGCTGTTTCTTCGCCGGCGCAGCCACTGAACAGAAAAGCCGAACAGGCAAGTGCAATGATCAGCAGCAGTATTTGTCTTTTTTTCATTCAGATTTCCTTGATAATACAATTAGGGCAGTATGTGGTCGGATTCGCGATATTATCGCCGTTTGCGGCGATTTATTCATTACCCATTCTACCATAAAATGTGGCCTTTGTAAAGAGAAATTTAAGAAAATACCGGAAATGCAAAAGATATTGTATATTTATATAGTATCAGTCATAAGCAAACAAAACAGCCGTCCCACTCCGGGACGGCTGAGAAAATATCGGTACGGTTTCCGCTGATAAATCAGCGGAAACGACTGGCACCCCTTGTAGGAATCGAACCTACAACTGCCCCTTAGGAGGGGGCTGTTATATCCATTTAACTAAAGAGGCGTGTGAATACATATGATAGTATATCACAACAGGCGGCGAAATTCAAGAGCGAATAGAAATTTTGGCGATTTTGCATAAAATTCACGGTCAAATTTGTATGCCGGAGAGAATACGGAGTGAATACAGGCGCATAATACCAAGCAAATGAAGCAAAAATTTTTCTTGCTGACATTGCAGAATGCGCCTTTAGGTAAATTAAGCAAACGGGTTAAAACCGCATAGACAAAAGCTTTGAGCCGAATACTATTAAAGTGGTTACAAACCGTTAACAATTGTGAATAAAACATCACGGAAAGATTTATACAAATTGCACATTGACGAAAGCCCCTTTAAAATGTTATAGTGTATTACAAGGATATCTGTGTCCCGATGCACATTTATGCCTTGTAAGGTAACTCCCCGACGGACAAGATATGTTACCGGACGGGCGAAACTATTAAGGAGGATTTTTATCATGAAAATCGCAAAGATTCTTTCCGCTGCAGCTGCTGCTGTTGTAGCTGTATCCGCTGTTGCAGTAAGCGCAAGCGCAGACTTCCGTGCAATCACCGATGGTACCCAGTACCTGCTGGCTGACGGCACAGGCAACTATGGTATCTGCCTGTTCTCCGACGGCACCAACAAGGACAATGTTCCTGCTATGTCCATCGATGGTCTGGATCTCTCCGCTATCACACACGTTGCATTCACATTCGACGTAATCGACGATGCTGACAACCGTGAATGGTGGGACGGCATGGGCGGCGGCGCTATCGTAGTTTCCGCACACTCTGACCTCACAACTACAGACGCTGATCTGTACAACAAGTACAACTGGGCAACTGCTGGCAACTTCTGGGGCGTAATCGATGAGGACCTCGGTCTTGAGACTCTCGACGCTGCTCAGGGTATCCAGGCAGTTAAGGTTGGCGACTACACCTACAAGATCGAAGCTGACGTTATCAACCCTGTTGCTAACGGCGACATCGGCAACCTCTCCCTGTACAGAATCTTCATGCAGGTTTGGAGCTTCACAATGTCCGATATCGAAGTAATCAAGACCGAGCTGTCCGACGCTAACGGCAACCTGCTCGCTTCCTTCGACGCTAAGGGCAACCTGACTCTCGGCGCTTCCTCTGCAGCTGCAGACGACACCGCTGCAGACGACGCTACTGCTGCTGATGACACCGCTTCTGACGCTACAAACGCAGGCACAACAACAACTCCTTCCAAGGGCTCTCCTGACACAGGTGTTGAGGGCGTAGCTGCTGTTGCAGGTGTAGCTGTTGTAGCTGCTGGCGCAGTTGTTCTCTCCAAGAAGAGAAAGTAATTTCTGCACGTCAGACATACTGACAGAATGATCTGAAAAATTTCAAAAAAATATTTTTGTTTTGCTGAAACTTTTTTCGGATCTGCCTTGACTACCGTAGTGCAATCGGGAAAATGAAAAAATCAAAATATTTTGAAACTTTTTCGGTTTTCCCGTTGACTACAGGTGCGTAAGGCAAAAAAACGTTTATTACATCCGAGTGCCCGATAACTCAGAGATGTTATAAAAAAACAACATTAGGAGGACTATTATGTTAAGAAGAAGAATTCTTGCTTCTGCTATGGCTTCTGTAATGGCTATCGGCTCTGTTGCCGTTGTAGCTAACGCAGAGACTGCAACAGCAGCTACTACACAGGTTAAGAGCAGAGATGATCTGAAGGCTTATGTTGACAGCCTCGACACTTTCTTCTCCACCAAGATCTATGACTACGGTTCCGTTTCCGGTGAGAACTTCCTGAACGCATATGAGTATGCAAAGAACGTTCTCGATGACACCAAGTCCACTGTTGACGACTACACCACTGCTTATGCAATGGTTGAGGCTGTTTACAACAAGCTCAAGATCTTCACTGCTGAAGAACTGAAGGCTCTTGTAAACTCTTCCAAGTCTATCTACGAGACCAACAACATCAACAACGAGGATCTCGGCGACGCTATCTACACCGCTGACAGCTACTCCAAATTCGAGGAAGCTTATGAGGATGCTGAGTCCGTTCTGAACTCCGCTGATAGCAGAATCATCACCGACGCTTACGAGGTACTGTTCGCTGCTAAGGCTGCTCTCTCTCCCCTGGATGTAGTTACAAAGGCACAGTTCAGAGCTGCTCTGAAGGCTTATGAGACTGCACTTTCCAAGGAATTCGCTTATGACGCTTGGAGAGTTGGCACAATCGATACTGGCTGGGCTTACTGGGGCTACCAGGATCAGTCCGTTGCATACGGCACTGTTTATGAGCACGTTGCTTCCCTTAAGACCGTTATCAACGACGCATACGGCGAGTTTGATGAGATCAAGTCTGTAAACAAGACCACTCAGACCAACATCGTTGACGCTTACAAGGCTTGCGTTGCTGCTACAACCGTTCTGAACGGCTTTAAGGCTGACGACACCAACAGAGCTACAAAGGCTAACGTAAAGACCCTGCTCAATCAGTACAACGGCAGACTGGTTTATGACTACAAGAAGACCACTGCTGAGGACCTGTACGAGGCTGTTGTTGCACTGCTCGGCACTGACAAGGTTCATAACCGTAAGGGTGACAAGTACTCCAGCAACATTGATATGAAGCTTGCCGGCGTTGCAGCAGGTGCTGACGCTTGGTATGTAGTTGAATCCAGCTACACTGTAAATCCTAACGGATGGACATGGAGCAATTTCGTTAATAAGAAGAACTCCGCTGAGATCTCTATCAAGACCGACTCTAAGTTCTACATCGAGCTTACCAAGGACGGTTATGCAACTGGTAAGGTTGCATTTGACAAGACTGGCATGGATTACTACAAGCTCATCAATGCTAAGTCTGAGGTTGACCTGACTGATTTCATCAGGGTTGACGCTGCTTCTGTTGTCGACACAACTAGCGCAACTGATAACCACCTCATCAACAATGTAAACGATGGTGATGCTGTTACTGGCAGCTCGTACCCCGTAATCGGACAGTGGGGCGCAATCGCTGGCGCTGCTCAGACAATGGACGGTTCCTACACCAACTCTTCCAACGAGACTGTAGACACCTACGCTGACCTGGGCAAGGCTATGGAACTGGCTGAGCTTTACCTCACAGGCGAGAAGAAGGACATTGAGGGCAACGCACTGATCGAAGACATCGATACAATCGATGCTATCTCCGCTGGTTCCGCTAAGGGCTCTTCTGCTGAGTGGACTCTGGTTTACAGATACCTCAAGTATGCTCTGGCTGATAAGTACGATGCTTCCTACGGCACCAAGACCAAGGCACAGGTTAACGAGCTTATCGACAAGTGCTACGATCTGGCTGAGCTGACTGGTGACGCTGCTCTGTTCTCTTACCACCACAACAATCTGGTTACAGCTCGTCAGGACGCTATCAACTGGGTAAAGGCTGCTAACAAGATCAAGACCTACAAGGACAACGTAACTCCTGCTGAATGCACCGGTACCATCATCAATGGTTCTCTCATCGCTACACAGGTTTACGAGACCCTTGAGGGCGAGTACAACAAGCTTCTTAACGACTACAATGCGTTCAAGTACAGCTTCGAGCAGATCTACATTGAGATCTCTGAGGTTAAGGATTCCATCGACAACGGTGACCTGAAGGCTACAGACGCTCTGACTGCTGCTCTTGAGAACACTGCTTACTATCTGTCCGTTGTACAGCCCATCGACGTTGCCGCTGATGGTAGCTCCATCGAGCTCGACAACGATGCATTCACATCTGACCGTCAGTTCCAGGGCTTCAACAGAGTTTACACAAATGGCGACAACGAATATGACCTGACTGTAGACAGCTCTACAACTGTAAAAATTCCGAAGTCCTCTGCTAACGCAGCTTCCCTCTCTCACGCTAACCTGACCGCTGCTTACGAGGCTCTCCTCGCAGCTGTTAAGGAGCAGACTGAGGTTAAGACAGTTGTTGGCGATGTAAACGGCGACGGCGTTGTTAACGCACTCGACGCTGCTGCAATCCTGAAGGCTGTTGCTGCTGGCACTGCTATCGACGTAGCTGCAGGCGACTACAATGCTGATGGCGTTGTAAATGCTATGGATGCTTCTGCAATCCTGAAGGCTGTTACACAGGCTTAATCACCTGAGTAAAACTGCTGTTTAATTAATTTGTTCCTCCCCGGGGCGCAAGCCCCGAGGCGGAGCTTATTGAATAAGCTATAAATAATATGGAGGAAAACTATATGAAGAAGATTTTATCTCTCGGCGCTGCTGCTGCAGTTCTGTCCCTGACAGCTGTTGCTGCTTCCGCTGCTATCACACCCGCACTCTCTACCGATGCTCCTGTAGCTGGTGAGAACGTAACCGTTGAGATCGTTGCTACTGGCATGACTCAGGAAGCTACTACTTTCACTGTAAAGGCTTCTGACAACCTGACTCTCGTTGACGCTGCTAAGACCGATTCTGGTCTGGCTGAGTTCAACAAGGACACCAACAAGTTTGCTTGGGCAGGTTCTTCCGTTCCTGCTGACGGCACTGTTCTGCTGACTCTCACCTACACCGTTGACGCTGCAGCTGACGAGGAGATCTCCGTAGCTCTCGTTCCCGATGCTGGTTTCACAGACATCTCTGCTGACGCTGTAACTGCTATTGTAGTTGGCGACGCTGAGCCTGTTTCCGATGAGACTGTAACCACCGATGATGTTCCCACCACCGATGATGAGCCTTCTGTAACTGTTGACGAGTCTTCTGAGGAGTCCACTGAGGATACTGCTGATGACAACAACAACGGCGACAACAAGGGCAACCCTGGCACAGGTGTAGCTCTGGCTGTAGTTCCTGCTGTTCTGGCTGGCGCTGCTATCGTAGTTGCTAAGAAGAGAAAGTAATCAGTAAACACTGATAACTTCTAGTCTTATGACTTGAGCTTGAAGCCCACTCCGAAAGGAGTGGGCTTTTTGTTGTTCCGGAATGTCGTAATCAGAAAGAGTCAAGGCTCATATAATTGACAAAACGATGGAATTATATGGGTGGTGTATTTCAATAAACTTTGTGCGGAGTTTTTGTGCAAATTGACGGACAAGTAAAACGGGACACTTAAAACAAAGAAATTTACTTAATTCAACCATAATAAGTTGCAGCTGGCAATCAATATGTAGTATCTGCAAAGGAAAAAAAGGCAAGGAACAACAATATGCAGAATGGAAATGTTTTAAAACAAAACATTGTCCGCTAAAACGGTTGTTTTTCGCAATTTATATAAAGTGACTAAAAAAATTCAAATCTTATTGACATTGACGGTTGAATTTGATATAATTAATAGGGTATTTATGATGGCGGTGTTATGGAATAGTGTTGATTTCGTCGAATTCAGACAGACGCAAGGGGAAAAATATGAATAATATTATTGACGCCAGAAACGTCTGCATGGATTTTAAAATCGGGGACGGAAGTACGGTCCATGCACTAAAGGGAATTAATCTGCAAATCCCTCCGAATAAGCTCTCCGTGCTGAGAGGCCGCTCGGGTTCTGGCAAGACTACGCTGATAAACATACTGGGCGCACTTGACAGACCGACCTCAGGCGAGGTCATGTTCCTGGACAGGGACATAACGAAGCTTCCCGACAAGGATCGGGATAGGCTGCGAAGAGTTGAGATGGCATTCGTGTTCCAGTCAGTTGCGCTGATTTCAACAATGACGGCTTTCGAAAATGTTGAGTTTGCGCTGCGGCTTACGGATATGCCGTACAAGGAGAGAGTTGAGCGTGCGAAGCAGAGTCTGATTCAGGTCGGGCTTGAAAAGCGCATTAATCATCGCCCGGGTGAGATGTCCGGCGGTGAGCAGCAGAGAGTGGCGATCGCGCGTGCGATATCACATTCCCCGAAGATCATTTTCGCTGATGAGCCGACTGCTGAGCTGGATTCACCAACTGCAATGGCGGTGATGAAGCTGTTCAGGGACATTGTTCGTCAGAATGATATTACCATAGTTATGACAACTCATGACACGGCTATGATGGATATGGCTGATATCGTTTACACGCTGGAGGACGGTGTGATCTCCGAGGTTAAGGAGAACGCGGTGCAGCCGGGGGAGGGTGTCGATGCCTAAAAAGGTGATGCTGGCGCCGCCCGAAAACATCATGGTGCAGGCGGAAAATCTCGTAAAGATCTACAAATCAAAAGACGTTGAAGTTATGGCGCTTCAGGGGCTTGATCTCACGGTTGAGCGCGGAGAGCTGATGGGGCTTGTCGGATCCAGCGGCAGCGGAAAATCCACTCTGCTGAACATGCTGGGCGGACTTGACCGGCCTTCCGCCGGGAGCCTTTACGTTGACGGCGTGGATCTGCTGAAGTTCACTGAAAAGGACTTCATCGAGTACAAACGCAAAACAGTCGGGTTTGTGTGGCAGAATAACGCACGAAACCTGATTCCCTACCTTACGGCGAAGCAGAATGTCGAAATGCCGATGCTTCTTTCCGGGTATTCCGGCAGGACGCAGCGTGCAAACGAGCTGCTGGACATGGTGGGACTTTCCCACAGGAAGAACAGCAGACTGGATCAGATGTCAGGCGGCGAACAGCAGAGGGTTGCGATCGCGATAGCTCTGGCGAACAATCCGAAACTGCTTCTTGCCGATGAACCGACTGGCTCGGTGGATACGGCAACATCAAAGTTGATCCTGGACGTGTTCAGGGAACTGAACAGATCCATGGGCGTCACGATAATTATTGTGACGCATGATACAAAATTGTCGGCGCAGATAGACCGCGTTGTTGCAATACGCGATGGCAAGACTTCAACCGAGCTTGTGCGCAGACAGGGTGCAATGAAATCCTTCGGCGAGATCTCGGAGGAACAGTCAGCCCATGAGGAACTGACGGTTCTTGACCGCGCCGGGAGATTGCAGATCCCCAAGGAGTATCTTGAGGAACTCGGACTCAAGGGCGGAGATAAAGTCCGCGTTGAGCTTGAGGAGGGCAGGATCTCCATCTACCCGCGTGGGTACACAAAGTAAACGATCGGGAGGGAGAACCCGATTTGCTGCAAAGCATTTTCTAGGAAAGGTGGATTACACTGTGGCAAAAGAGCGAAACACGAAGCTGAAAAGAGTCACATCACTGTTTATGTCGGCTGTGATGGCTGCAACTCTCGTTCAGGTTCAGCTGGCGCCCGGCGCTGCTGCGGAAGAGTCGTTTGATTCAACGACAGAGGAAGTAGACAGCCTGAGCATTGTCAGCAACAAGAATGCGTACAGAAAGTACATAAACAGATATCCCGACGCCATCAAGCCGATGGAAGAGATCAATGTCGATGTGACTGACTTTGAGCAGAGCGACGACGTTGACGTAAAGATCGAGGATTACGACGGCGAGAGCGACTGCGTTGCGTGGGTAGACTGCGAGGGCACGCTCACATGGCATTTCGATGTAAAGACCGCCGGTCTTTACAACCTTGAGATGTTCTATCACCCCGTCACTTCCGAGCATCATAACAATACTACCATCGAAGTCGAGATGAAGATCGACGGCGAGCACCCCTTCGATGAGGTCAAGCTTGTAGAACTCGACAGATACTGGCAGAATGACGGCGCGATAATCCGTGACTCAAGAGATAACGACCAGCGTCCCAAGCAGATCCAGTACAACACCTGGATCAATTATCCGATCAAGGATAAGGACGGACTTATCAACACGCCCTACTTCTTCTACCTTTCCGAGGGTTCTCATGAGATCTCCCTCACGGGCGTAAAGACAAATCTTTACCTCAAGGGTATGCGTTTCTACAACACTGAAGATCTCCCCGCCTATGCGGACATCGCTCCTACTCAGGAGCAGATCGACGCAACACCCAGCGTGGGCGAGAGCGGTGGCTTTATCCAGGGCGAGGCCCCGGCTTACACCACTTCTTCTACTCTGTATCCTACATATGACAGAACGGACTCCTCCGTTTACCCCTGCGACCCGGTAAAGAAGCGCTACAACACCATCGGTGCTGATACCTGGGATCAGGCAACTCAGTCCATTACATGGAATGTTGAGGTGCCCGAGGACGGATACTACAAGGTTCGTCTGAGAGCTCGTCAGAGCACGATGCGCGGATTCTTCTCCAACCGCCGCGTCTACATCAACGGCGAGGTGCCCTGCACGGAACTGGACGATGTAAAGATCCAGTATGATCCTAACTGGCAGACAGTTGATCTTTCTGACGCTGACGGCAATCTGATCTATGTGAAGATGAACAAGGGCTGGAATACCATCACGCTCGAAGCTGTCCCCGGCGACATCGGTGCAGTTATGGAGCGTCTGGACGACCTTATCTTTGAACTGAACTACTACTACAGACGTATACTCATGATCACAGGTCCTTCTCCTGATGAGTACAACGACTACTACCTCGAGGATCAGATCGAGGGTCTGTTCGACTTCTTCAAGAACGCCATTGAAACTCTCTACAGAGAGAAGGCAGGCATTGAGGAACTGACCGGCGCTGGCTCCGAGGCTTCCACGCTCCAGACAATGGCAGTCATTCTCCAGATGGCAGTAGACAAGCCTGAGGATCTCCCCCAGATGCTTTCCTCCATCAAGGACCAGATCTCCGCAGTTTCCGCATGGATGAGAGATTACCGCGATCAGCCGCTTGAGATCGACTACATCGAGGTGAAGTCCTCCAAGGACGAGTTCCGCAAGTGCGGCACCAATTTCTTCCAGGCGTTTGCATTCGGATTCCAGGCATTTATCGGCTCATTCTTTGAGGATTACACCTCCGTGTCTGACTCCACCGGTGCAGAAAAGACCCTGAACGTCTGGGTTTCCCTCGGACGTGACCAGGCTACCGTAGTAAACGAGCTTGTAAGCTCCGAATACAACCCGACCCACGATACCAAGGTAAATATCTCCCTGGTACAGGGCGCCGTTCTCGAGGCGACTCTCGCCGGCAAGGGTCCTGAGGTCGCACTGTTCATCGGCGGCGACTTCCCTGTAGTGTGCGCTTCCAGAGGACTTCTCGTAAACCTCAAGGAGCAGCCCGGATATGAATCCGTAATAAGCAGATTCACACCCGACGTAACTACGCTTTATGAATTCAACGGCGGCGTTTACGGACTTCCGCTGACAGAAAGCTTCCCGATGCTGTTCTACAGAACCGACGTACTCGGAGAGCTTGGATATGACGCTCCTCCCGAGACCTGGGACGAGCTTATCAACATGCTGCCTGATATCCAGAGAAAGTACCTCGAGGTAGGTCTGATCCTGCCCTCCAACATCTCTTCTCAGGTATTCGACGCAGGTAACACATTCGTACTGCTGATGCTCCAGACTGGTCAGGATTTCTACAACTACGACGAAGCAAGCGGTCAGTACATCTCCACAACATTCGATACCGAGGCTGCGGTATCCGCGTTCACCAAGTGGACAGAGTTCTACACCATCTACGACTTCGACCAGACCTACGACGCATTCACTCGTTTCAGAACAGGTGAGATGCCGATACTCCTCCAGAACTATACATTCTACAATCAGCTGAATGTTGCGGCTCCTGAGATCAAGGGTCTGTGGTCCTTCGCTCATGTTCCCGGCTCTTATGTATATAATGAGGACGGAACAAAGCAGAAGAATTCCGATGGCAGCTACAAGATCGACTACACCGCGAACTCCGGTTCCGCAGGCGCTGTTATCTTCACAAGCTGCACTGACGTTGACGCAGCTTGGAACTTCATCGACTGGTTCACAACTACAGACGTTCAGAAGAGCTACGGTACCACGATCGAGGCGGTTATGGGCCCGATGGGACGTTACGACACCGCAAACGTTGAGGCGCTCGGCGAACTCAGCTGGTCCACATCTGAGCATGAAAAGATTGCTGACCAGATGTCAAACCTGAGGGAAGTGCCGATCATTCCGGCCTCCTATGCCGTTACAAGAAACGTTTACAACGCATTCAGAGCGGTAGTAAACAACCAGAAGAACCCCAGATATCAGCTCAGCTCCTACAACAGAGATATCAACTCTGAGATCGTAAGAAAGCTGACAGATCTCGGCTATTACAAGGGTTGATCGCTTTTGTCCTCCCTCCGCCAGCCGGAGGGCAGGATAGGCTTACCAAAACAAAAATAGGAGGAATCAGCTTGTTCGGTAAAGAAAAATCGCAGTATATCGAGGACAGCAGGTTCAGATATACGATGCGTGAGATGAAGAAGAACGGCAGCGCCTACATACTGGCTCTCCCGTACTTCCTTTTGTTCCTGGTGTTCACGGGTATTCCGGTTGTCATCTCCCTCCCTGTCGGATTCACGAACTTCAACATGGTTCAGTTCCCTCAGTGGGTCGGACTCAGCAACTTCTACACCCTGTTCCTTCAGGACGACGTTTTCCTTATAGCGATCCAGAACACTCTCGTGTTCGCGATAATCACTGGCCCTGTCAGCTACATCATGTGCTTCCTGCTGGCATGGCTCATCAATGAGATGCCCGGTCCGCTCAAGACTGTATTTACATACATCTTCTACGCTCCGACCCTTGCTGGTAACATTTACGCAACATGGCAGCTCATCTTCTCCGGCGATACCTACGGCTTCCTTAACTCCACTCTCATGAGCCTTGGTCTTATCAACGGCGCTCAGCAGTGGCTGACCGACTCAAGATACATTCTCATGTGCGTTATCGTCGTACAGATGTGGATGTCCCTTGGTGCAGGCTTCCTTTCACTGCGTGCAGGCTTCCAGGGCATCGACAAGTCCGGTTACGAGGCTGGCGCTATCGAGGGTATCAAGAACCGCTTCCAGGAACTGCTCTACATCACTATCCCGGCTATGGGACCGCAGCTCCTGTTCGCAGCCGTAATGCAGATCACATCTTCCTTCACCGCTGGTGATATCGGTAGATTCCTGACAGCATTCCCGTCCACGGACTATGCAGCGCACACGATCATGACCCACGCGTTTGACTACGGCTCAGTACGTTACGAGATGGGTTATGCCTGCGCGATATGCTTCATACTCTTCATAGTCATGATCGTTGTAAACAACGTTATCCGGAAGGCTATGGCCGGTATTCTGGATACATAAGGAGGACGGAAGATGCGCATTATCAAGAAAAGAAAAAAATGGGGAGGTTCCCGTGGCGGCGATATAGCGATCTTTATACTGCTCGTTCTTATCGGTCTGTTCATGCTCTTCCCGATATACTTATCAGTTATTCAGTCTATAAAGCCTTCTGAGGAACTTTTCGTGTTCCCTCCGAAACTTTATGTACAGCGTCCTACCTCGCAGAACTTTGAGGACATGCTCAAGGTCGCAGGCAGCCTGGACGTGCCGTTCTCCAGATACGTTTTCAACTCTGTATTCGTTTCTGTAGTAGTTACTGTGGCGCAGCTGTTCCTTTCCTCCTCCGCAGCATATGTGCTGGCGAAGGTGAAGGCACCCGGCGTCAAGGCAATGAACAAGGTAATTGAGATCGCGCTGCTGTTCACATCGTCTGTTACTTATATCGTACAGTACATCGTTATGGCAGCCCTCGGCATGATCGACACCTACTGGGCGATCACACTTCCGTATATTGCAACCCCTATGGGACTGTTCCTTATGAAGCAGTTCATGGGTCAGATACCGGAGAGTATGATCGAGGCGGCGAAGCTCGACGGCGCAAGCCACTTGAGAGTTTGCTGGCAGATAGTTATGCCGAACGTCAAGCCTGCATGGCTCACCCTGATGATATTCGCATTCCAGGGCGCATGGCAGATCACAGGTTATCTGTTCGTATACAGCGAGCAGCTGAAGCCTATTCCTATCGTAATGCAGCAGATTGCAGCGGCAGGTATAGCCCGTACGGGCGTGGCGTCAGCGACAGTCGTCGTGCTGATGCTGCCGCCGATGATCCTGTTCCTTATCCTGCAGAGTAACGTCGTTGAAACGATGGCTCATTCGGGTCTGAAGGATTAAGCCGCGGAATTACCGGGACTCCCGGAAGTATTCTATTTACGAAAGGATGATTTTGAGTGCCATCAATCAAGCGCATGGCAGCAAGGGTCTCTGCGGCAGTTATGGCTGCGGTAACACTCACGACCAGCGTTGCCTATGCAGATGAGCCTTATACCGGATACAACTACGACTGGTGGGGCGATCCAGTTCCGTCACAGAACGGCTACATCGTTGACCAGATCTATACCGGAATGGATATGGGCGCCGGCGCCCTCACGGAGCCGAGCGACATGTTCTTCTCCGACAATAACGACCTGTTCATTGCCGATACTTCTTATAAAGCAGCCGGCGCGACAGACTCCATGAAGGGAAGAATCGTTGTAACAGACAGCGACTTCAACCTGAAGTTCACCGTGGAAAGCCTCGATTTCTCCGGGGTTCAGAGCTGGTACAATGAAAAGACCGCTGAACTTGAGTCCGGAATGATAACCCAGGCGGACTACAACAAGTACACAAACACATCTTTCAACGGCCCTACCGGCGTCTTTGTTGACACCGACGAGGGAGTTGACACGATCTACGTTGCTGATAACGCCAACGACCGTGTAGTACAGTTCGCAGTTGAGGAGATCAACGACGACGAGCGTAAGACCGCAGTCGGCAAGGTCCAGATGATTTTCACCAGACCTGCAAGCAACATGTATGATTCCTCCATCACTTTCAACCCTGACAAGGTTCTGATAGACGCAGCTAAGAATGTATACATCTGCATCAAGTCCATCACAAAGGGCGCGGTTGTATACTCAAAGGAAGGCGACTTCAACGGTTATTTCGGCGCAAACCGAGTAGAGGCTACCGGCGAGGTTCTGATGAACGCTTTCTGGAAGCTCATCTTCAGCCGTGAGCAGGCTAAGAGAATGAGAAGAAGCGTGCCGGTCGAGATATCCAACTTTGATATCGACGAGGACAACTTCATCTACACGGTAACTGAGTCCAAGACCGTTACCACCGACGTACTGAAGAAGCTGAACTCCGCAGGCACCAACATCTTCACAAATCTTGGCTATTCGGACTATACTTTTGGTGATTCTCTCACAAAGTACTATCGTAACAAGACATACACTTCCCAGATAACCGATGTCGATATCGGAGAAAATGGCGTAATCAACCTGCTTGATGTCGCTACAGGCCGTGTATTCCAGTACGATGACGAGTGCCAGCTGCTGTTCATCTTCGGCGGCATTGGTCAGCAGAAGGGTACTTTCACCACACCGAACGCCGTAGAGAGCCTTGGCAACAAGATATACGTCCTCGATGGCCGTAAGGCAAGCGTGACGGTATTCAAGCAGACAGAGTTCGGTGCGATAGTCCACAACGCTATCTCGCTGTTCAACAAGGGTAAGTACGAAGAAGCACGTCAGCCGTGGGAGGAAGCGCTCCGCCGCGACAGTAACTACTGGCTGGCATACATCGGACTTGGTAACGCTTACCTGAACGAAGGCGATTACGACACCGCTATGAAGTACTTCTACTACAACTCCAAGACGGGTTATAATGACGCGTTCAAGAGCTGGAGAATGAACTTCATCAGAGATAACTTCACACTGTTTGCGGTTATCATTATTCTCCTTATAATCGCGATCTACGTCATCTCCTCCATCAAGAACAAGAGAAGGATCAAGAGACGCGCCGAACAGGAACGGCTGTTCAAGGAGAAAAACAAGGGAAGGGAGGACGTCTGATCTATGAGATTCGATCTTGATATGCCGGCATGGAAATGGCCGTTCTATGTGATGCGCCACCCCTTTGAAGGCTTTGAAGACCTCAGATGGAAGAAAGCCTACAACATGAAAGTCGCACTGGTTATCGTTGCCCTGCTGTTTATTGTCAGCGTGTGCAGCGAACTGATGACAGGCTTCCTTTTTGAGAACCGTACCGTTAAGGTGTTTAACGTTGTGCCGATAATCATCCGCACAGTCGTTATATTCTTCACCTGGGTAGTCGGAAACTGGGCACTGTGTACACTGTTCGACGGTGAAGGTACCATGAAGAACATCTGCGTTAACACCGCGTATGCTCTGGTTCCCTACATAATCGGTCAGGTGATCAACATAATCCTGTCCAACTGCCTGCTCAGAACTGAGTCCGCATTTATCACCTTTGTATCCTATGTGACCATACTATGGACGCTCGTACTGCTGATATCCGGCATGAAGACAGTTCACCAGTACTCGATACCCAAGACCCTCCTGTTCATGCTCATCACTATCCTCGCGATGGTCGTGATCCTGATACTGATCGTTCTTCTGGTATCCCTGTTCCAGCAGGTTTATGTATTCGTATACTCGATCTACACTGAGCTGCTGTACAGAAACGCTAACCTGGAACCCACAGCGCTTGTATTCATCTTTATTGGTATTATCATTGCCGTTCTCGCTATCATTATTGCAGCGTATACGGCTTATGAGAAGCACCAGATCGCTAAGGAACGCAAGAAGCTTAATTCCTGATCAGTTGCATTGAAACAGCCGCATTTCTCGCTGAGGGGCGGCGCAAATATAGAAAATGGTGGTGTAAAAATGCTACAAATCCGCAAGAAAATACTTGTCGGCACACTGTGCGCAGGCATGGTGCTTTCGGCAAGCCAGAGCGTTGCATGGTCTGAGAATTCAAGCATGACAGCGGAGGCTGGTACCTCCGAGGCGATCACTTCTGAGGCAGACGGCACTACGACTGAGGCAGATGAGAGCACTTCCACCGCAGAGGCTGAGGATGATTCCGACGCCGCTGAGGAGGAGAAGGAGCCTATCACTGAGGAGGGCGAGCTTGCTAAGTGCGAGCTGGTTGCCTCCAACTCTAACTACGAGCTGTATGTCAACATGGATACCGGTCTGTTTGCTTTCCGCACAGCTGACGGCAAGCATACCTGGTGGAGCAATCCCTACAATGCTGACGAAGATCCCAACGCAAACAACTCCAAGAAGGCTGACCTGAAGTCCACTCTGGTTATCAATGCCGTTAAGGTAACGGACACTGACTCGCCTTCCACACCTCTGCGTTCCTATTCGAACGGCGAGGTTTCCGTTTCCAAGGTGGACAACGGTTTCCGTGTGGAATACCACTTCCCGACTGAGGGTATCTGGGTTCCATACTATGTAACCCTGAATGATGATTACATTGAGGCTTCCATCGCTGTGGACGAGATCTACGAGGTAGAGATCCAGGGCGACAAGGACGGAGGCACTTCCGTTGACAGCAATGGTATCCGTTCCGTTGTTGATATCAACTTCCTGCAGGATCTCGGCGCTGCTTACTCCGATGAAGCAGGTTACATAATCACTCCGGACGGCTCCGGTGCGGTTATCAACTTCAACAACGGCAAGAGCAACACCAACACCTACTCCCAGAGAATATACGGCAGGGATCTTGCAAAGAGCCAGGATATGGCTCCCGCAAAGACTGAGCAGGCTTACCTGCCGATCATGGGTCTTGTAAGAGAAGACAACGCACTCCTCGAGGTAGTTACCTCCGGATCTGCGTATGCTACCGCGAACGCTTCCGTGTCCGGACAGAAGGCTACCAGCTACAACTCCGCCTGGTTCAATTTCCAGGTTAGAGCGACCGACACCTATTACATGGGCGGTCAGAACGCGCAGCCTCTGAACGCTTACCAGGAAAGCAAGATCCCCGAGGATCGCCTTACCGTGAGATATTATCCCATAGTTAAGGACAACGTAAGCTACGTTGACGTAGCGAAGCGCTATCAGCAGTACCTCGTTGAGGAGAAGGGACTCACCAAGAACGAGAAGGAAGAAGCTCCCCTGTACCTCGACGTTTACGGCGGTACCATCAAGCAGCAGTCCATTCTCGGATTCCCCGTAAACCTCCAGACAGCTGCAACGACCTATGAGCAGGCCAAGCAGATCGTTCAGGAGCTGAACAATAACGGCGTTTCGAACATTATTCTTTCCTATGAAGACTTTAACGGCGCCGGAATCACAAGCAGGATCTCGAATTCCGTTGACTACTCCGGTACGCTCGGCGGAAAAAACAAGTTCAAGGAACTCAAGAGCTACTGCGAAGCAAACAACATAATCCTCGCTCCCAGCGTTGACCTGATGAATTACGAGCGAAGCGGCAACGGCTACACCAAGACCGGTGCTTCCTCCATCGCGATCACCAAGGCTTACGCTACTCAGGGCGCTTACGAGCTGGCATTCGGTACTCCGCATGACACCAGAAGCAGCTGGTACATTCTCTCCCCGGCGTACTTCCAGAAGGTATACGGCGAGGTGATCTCCAGCTACACCAAGGAGGGCATGAAGTCTATCTCCGTTGCTGACGGCACCAACATGCTTTACAGCGACTACACCGGAAATGCTGCAAGAACGACTTCCCGTCAGCAGGCGGTAGACAACCTGATCGCAGGCTACGAGATGATCAACCAGAGCGGACTCACATTCGTTTCCGGTGCAGCAAATGATTACGCGCTGCCTTATGTAGACTATCTGAAGGACGTTCCGCTTTACAGCAGCAACTTCGATGTTTACGACTATGATATCCCGTTCTACGAGCTGGTTATCCATGGTTATATTCCCTACACAACCAAGGCAAAGAACGCAAGCTCCAGCGCAGACGAGCTGTTCGTTTATTCCGTGGTCACCGGTACTCCCCTCCACTATGAGGTAATGTACGAGGATCCGAACGAGTTCACCGACAGTTCCTACGACGAGCTGTTCTACACCAGCTACAGCGGTTGGGTAGATGACATCTGTGCTGAATACAAGTTCATGCAGAAGTATGTGCTTCCTCTCACTGATGAGACTATCGAGGACTTCCAGCGTATCGACAGATACAACTACAAGTCCACGTTCTCCGACGGAACTGTTGTTGAGGTAAATCTCGAAACACAGCAGATCGTCATCAACGGAACAGAAGTAAAGCTTTCCGATTTTGAAACGAAAGGAGCGACAACTGACTGATGAATGATGAACTTGAATTCGGCACTGCAGCCAGCAGCGATACACCCGAGCCCGCAGTCGAACTGAACAAGCAGACAGAGTCAGTGCCCGAAGCGCCGGTGCAGAGGGTGTCAGCTCACAACACCGCCGCAGCGGCTGCATTGAATGCAGCCAATGAGGAGGTCGATATCCGCCGTAAGGGCGGAGAAAAGGCGCAGATAAAGATCAAGACCACCAAGATCCCCTATGAGAAGAAGAAGGGACTTTACGGCTACGGCTTCATCGCACTGTGGTTCATCGGAACCCTGTGGCTGTTTATTATCCCGGTTCTCACATCTCTGTGGTATTCACTCTGCGATACTCAGCTTCTCGCGAAGGCAGACGCACTTGAGAAAGGCATGACCTCCGCAGGTATCTACACTGAGTTCAATGGCTTCAAGAACTTCGTCAACGCGTTCACCGTTGATACCGAGTTCCTTCCGAAGCTCGGCTCCTCGCTGGGAGAGATCCTCCCGAACACCCTGGTAATCATGATCTTCTCGCTGTTCATCGCCGTAATCCTGAACCAGAAGTTCAGAGGAAGAACCCTCGCCCGTGCGATATTCTTCCTGCCGGTTCTGATCGCGACAGGTCCTGTTATCAGCGTAATCAACGGTGATATGACCTCTCAGGGTATTTCCGACGCGTCACAGTTCAGCACACTGTTCAAGACTGACCTTGTAACTGAACTGATGGAGTTTATCGGTATCTACAACCTGAACCAGACTTTCACCGACGTCATCAAGAATATCACGTCAGACGTCCTGAACCTCGTATGGAACTCTGGTATCCAGATCCTGATATTCCTTTCAGCATTACAGACTATTCCTCCGTCAGCGAAGGAAGCTGCAAGCATCGAGGGCGCTACCGCGTGGGAGTTCTTCTGGAAGATCACTTTCCCGTACATCTCACCGATGATTCTTTCAAACCTGGTTTATACCGTAATCGACGCATTCGTTTCCACCGACAACGAGGTCATGGAGTACGTACTGAAGCAGTCCGGTAACTGGGAATACGGCTATGCCGCAGCACTTGCGTGGATCTACTTCGCAATTGTCGGCGCGTGCCTGGGTCTTATCTGCGTGATAATCAACAGGTTCGTATATTACGAGAATGATTAAGGAGGTCAGAGAAGTGACAGAAAACGAATTCGATATCAATAATGTTGCTGATCAGCCTGCTGAAAATGTAACAGAAACTGCTGAACCCACAGCAGAGGCTATTGCTGAAACCATCGCGGACATCAACTCCGACGCTGCGGTGGCAGTAGCCCCCATCGCGCCCACAGCCCCCAAGAAGGCTAAGAAGAAAAAGGACGAGTACCGTGTAAGCAATTTCGATATCATCAAGAACTATCACCGGTACACCGCCAAGGAGAAGAAGCACTACAGATACCTGTTCTGGCACAGAATCGCTGGTTATGTATGGCCGTTCTTCCGTGCGATAATCATCTTCGGACTTTCCTTCGTTATCCTTTATCCTATCCTCTACATGATCTCCACATCCATCAGACCGCAGGCTGAGATGAACGACCCGTCCATCATGTGGATCCCCAAGACGATCCGCCTGGAGAACTTCGTCGAGGTATGGAAGGCTACCAACTATCCAAGCACCCTCTGGAATACGCTGGTACTCAACGTTGTATCCTCAGTGCTCCAGGTTGGTACCTGTGCGCTGACCGGTTACGGTTTCGCGAGATTCAAGTTCAAGGGCAAGAATTTCTTCTTCGCCCTGGTACTGCTCCAGATCATCGTTCCGGTACAGATCATACTCATTCCGCAGTATTCACAGTTCAGATATTTCGATATCTTCGGACTGTTCAACGCCCTGATGGGCGACTCCCTCAACCTGGTAGGAACCAACTTCGCAATGTATATTCCGGCACTCATGTGTAACGGTATCAGAGCGGGTCTGTTCATTTACCTGTTCAGACAGTTCTTCCGCGGACTGCCGAAGGAACTTGAGGACGCTGCGTACCTTGACGGCTGCGGTCCGTTCAAGACCTTCATCAGCGTAATGATCCCGAATGCTGCAAGCTCTTTCCTGACGGTATTCATCTTCTCCATCGTTTGGTACTGGAACGACTACTACGTATCCTCCATGTACTTCAACGATCCGAACACCATCGCGCTGAAGGTAAACAACATTACCAACATCATCTCCATGTACCTGGATAACCAGGTCGGAATCGCGACGGATTATGTCGTCTGGATGGAAGCAGCCTGCCTGCTCGCAATCACTCCTATCGTAATCATGTACATCTTCTTACAGAAGTACTTTACAGAAGGTATTGCGAGAGCCGGTCTTGCAAACTGATTTTTCAGAATCACTACAGCCCCGAGATTTCCCGGGGCTGTTTGTTTCGGAGGTATCTATGAAACTAGTAGAGATTTTCACGGACGGCGCTTGCAGTGGGAATCCCGGACCGGGAGGCTGGGGTGCGATACTCCGCTGCGATGGCAGGGAAAAGGAACTTTCCGGCGGTGAGTCACATACCACCAACAACCGCATGGAGCTTTCCGGAGTGATAAATGCTCTTTCTGCGCTGAAATACCCATGTAAGGTGCGGCTGACAACGGACAGCAAATATGTCGTTGACGGTATCACCAAGGGCTGGGCGCAGGGCTGGAAGAAGCGCGGCTGGAAGAAATCCGATGGTAAACCTGCGCTGAATCCCGACCTATGGGGACAGTTACTGGATCTGATGGCGGTCCACGATGTGGAATTCTGCTGGATCAAGGGACACGCGGGGCATGAGGAGAACGAGCGCTGCGACCGGCTCGCAGTGGCGCAGAGGGACGTGTATTCCGGGAGATAAGTAATTATGGGGCGTGTGTTTTTCACACGCCCCAGTTTTCTCATAAAGGGAAATAAAATTTGACAAAAACAGTGGAAATAATACCCGAATTGTGCTATAATACAGATATGTAGTTATGGGTTCAGGAGGTAAATAAATGGGAGGACAGTGGCTGAATTTCTTTGATATCAGCTTTAGGGTACAATCTCTGGCGCTGGCGGTAGTGATTCTGCTCATAATAGATTTCTTGAAGAACAAGAAGCTACCCCTGCGTTCAACGGTGGTTTTCGGGTGCTTTCTTTTCGTGGGTGCGTTTAATCTTGTCTCGGATTTCGTGTCCTATTTCACTCTGCTGAATTACCAGGTAGTCCCCGGGTGGGTAAATCGCATAGTACATATTGCGTTCATCGGGAGTCTTGAACTGTTGACCGTGTGCCTGTTTCTGTATGTGTTCTACCTGCAAGGAGCGCAGAAGCGCCTTGTAAAATGGCAGGTGATCCTCGCAGTGACGCCGTTTGTGCTTGCCGCTGTGACTTCGGTGTTCGCGCCGATCGAGTACGTCGTGGACGAGCACGGCGCGTATTCCACGGGGCTGATGGTGTACATACTCTATGGATCCATCGTAGTGTATGTGCTCGCGACATGCGTCCTGCTTTTCCGCAATAACAACACCGTCAGCAAGGAGAGCAACGCGAATTACGCCCGGGCGCGCATTACTGTCGCCGTGGGACTTGGTATATGGATTGTTGTGGCGCTGATACAGTTCATCACGAAGTATGTGCTGATTTCTTCCATAGGAAACAGTCTTATGCTGCTTTACATATATCTCAATTTTGAGAATCCAAAGCGATATGCAGACGACGAAACGGATACGCTCAACCGCCAGGCATTTCACATCATGGTGCCGGAAATGCTGGCACGCAAGCGGACTTTCTGGCTTGTCAATTTCACGGTGGACGACAACGACCAGATCAGCAGGAGCATGGGATACGACGCGATGAAGGTGATACTCCGTACGGCGGCGGACAGGCTCAGGACGGTCGTGCCGAGGTCGGGATTTTTCCATTCCCGGAGCAATACGCTGTCGGTGTTCGTTTCCGATAGGGATCAGCTGGACGCGCTGCTGAAGCGCGCCGGCACTGCGGATTTCCAGGTGCCATGGAACAACGGAACGTTCAAGCCGCAGTATCACATTACCATAATGGAATGCCCGAAATACGGCGGTACTTCTGACGAGATATACGACACCATGGGCTATGTTATGGAGCATCATCGTCATCACGAAAAAGGTCATGTGCTGTGGGTGGACGAAGAAACCATAAGGAACAGGGATTATTCCAAGCAGGTGCTGGCGGTGCTGACGAAAGCGGTGCAGGAGAAGGCGTTTGACGTTGTGTATCAGCCGATATGGTCCACACAGGAGAATCGTTTTGCGTCCGCAGAGGCGCTTGTGCGATTACAGGACTGCGGCGATTTGGGATTCATTTCTCCGGAGATTTTTATTCCAATGGCTGAACAGCATGGAATGATCGGCAAAATTGGCAGCATAGTGTTTGAGAAGGTGTGCAGTTTCGCTTCGGAAAACCGGCTCTGGGAGAAGGGCGTGAATTATATCGAGGTCAACCTGTCCGGAATGCAGAGCGTTGACCCGGCGCTTCCGGCGCAGCTTATGTCGGTCATGCACAAATATGGAATACAGCCGAAATTCATCAATCTTGAGATAACCGAAACTGCATCCATTGACGGCGGTGAAATGCTGGATGTAAATATGAAGCGTCTGCGCAGCCTTGGCTGCCATTTCTCCATGGACGATTTCGGCACGGGTTATTCCAACCTAGCAAAAATGGCGAAGGTGCACTTCGAGCTTGTCAAGCTGGACAAGAGCCTGATATGGCCGGCGTTCGGCGAGAATCCCGGGGAGCCTATGGTTATTCTCAACAGCTGTATCGCCATGATACTCCAACTGGGGGCCCACATCGTCGCCGAGGGCGTGGAAACCCAGGAGCAGGCGGATTTTCTTGCAGAGCACGGCGTGAATTACCTCCAGGGTTACTATTACAGTAAACCAATATCCGGGGATACGTTCCTTGAGAAGCTGTCAGCGGCTGTTAAGTAATAATCGATTTAAATTTAAGTAAATATGCACATGATAATTGTTTGATATTTAGTCAAAAACACTATTGAAATCTTGACGATTATTTGCTATACTAGTACTTAATGAAGGCGGTAATTCCGCGCAGTAAATAAAATAACAGAGAGGTAACATCATGAGCTTAGAAATCATCGGCCAGAGCATTCCCAACATGCCGTGGCAGGACAGACCCGAGGGCTGCAAGGACGTAGTCTGGCGCTACAACGCTAACCCGATCATTCCCCGCGACCTGCTCCCCACAAGCAACTCCATTTTCAACTCCGCAGTTGTTCCCTTTGAGAGCGACAAGGGTCACTTCGCAGGCGTATTCCGTGTAGACGACAAGGAGAGAAACATGGCTATCCACGCTGGTTTCTCCGAGGACGGCATTCACTGGAACATCAACCCTGAGAAGGTTGAGTGGATCAACGACGATCCCGATACCGCTGAGGCTAATCCCTGGCAGTACGGCTATGATCCTCGCTGCGTATGGATTGAGGACCGTTTCTGGATCACCTGGTGCAACGCATACGGCTGGAAGCCTACCATCGGCGTGGGCTGGACCAAGGACTTCAAGGAATTCCACCAGATGGAGAACGCATACCTGCCCTTTAACAGAAATGGCGTTCTGTTCCCGAGAAAGATCAACGGCGAGTATGTAATGTTCTCCCGTCCTTCCGACTCCGGTCACACTCCTTTCGGCGACATGTACCTGTCCCACTCCAAGGATATGACTTACTGGGGCAAGCACAGACACGTTATGGCTCCTGACAGAGGCTGGGAGTCCAAGAAGATCGGCGCAGGTCCTATTCCGATCGAAACAAGCGAAGGCTGGCTGGTATTCTACCACGGCGTTCTCGAGAGCTGCAACGGCTTCGTTTACAGCTTCGGCGCCTGCATTCTCGACAAGGATCAGCCCTGGAAGGTTAAGTATCGCTGCCGCGAGTACCTCATCAATCCGCGCGAGATCTACGAAACTGTTGGCGATGTACAGAACGTTACATTCCCCTGCGCAGCACTCTGCGACAAGGACACCGGCAGAATCGCTATCTACTACGGCTGCGCTGATACCTGCGTAAGCATGGCATTCTGCTACGCTGAGGAAGTTGTTGAGTATATCAAGGCTCACTCCAACAAGTATTGATCGCTTAACTGCACATCATTCTAAATATCGGGCATATATGCAAGTACCGCTCCTGTTACAGGGGCGGTATTTTGCTGTGTTCTGCTTGAACAAAACAAACGCCGCTCCAAAAGGAACGGCGCAAATTGTATACTGATAGTAATATTCCGGCAAGATAATACGGAATTCGACATTTCACACCGTATTTCTTGGGTGTCGCTTGTGCTTTGCCTTGTCGGAGTACATCAGGCGGTCGGCAAGCTCGATAAGCTCGTCGATGGAATCAACTCTGTCAAGGGTAGCGGAGTAAACCCCGAGCCCCACATGGACTTTATAGGGCTTACCGGAAGTGGAATTCAAATGATCAAGGATTTCCACAAAATTACGGTGATATTCCTCGGCCTGTTTTGCGGCGTTTCCGCAGCAGACCTTTGCGGCAACGAACTCATCGCCGCCGAACCGGGAGCAGATCACGCCGCCGGATATTTCTGCAGCCCCGGTGAGTGCGCTGGCGGTAATGCAGAGTGCGTCGTCGCCGGCGGAATGACCGAAATTGTCGTTGATGTACTTCATGTCGTTGAGGTCGATGGAAATAATGAACACATCGCGTTTCTGACCGTCAAGGGCGGCGTAGCTTTCCCGGAATCCCTTATAGAACCCGTAGCGGTTGTATATCTTTGTCAGCTGATCGTGTGTGAACATGAATTCAAGCCGCTGGTTCAGGCTGCTGAGGTGCTCATGGATACGCATTGTTTCAAGGCAGCGGTCAAGGCTTGTGGTGAAGGTGTACAAGCGCTCGTTGTGGTGTTCGTCGTTGACGTAGTGGGTGACGATATAGCCCTGCACCGAATCCTGGAAGTGCAGCGGGATCACCAGCAGCGTGTTGTATTCGCTGAACGAGTTCTCAAGCAGTGGGATAAGACGCGCTGCCGGAAACACAGTTTTTTCGGATTTTCTGCCATCGTTGAATGTGCAGGCGAACACATGCATTGTGTTGAATCCGCTGAATTTCTCCGGTTTGCTTTCGCCGTCAGAGAAGCAGCGGCAGAATTCGTCCGTCAGGCAGATAACGGAGTTCATGAAGCCGAACTCCCGCACAACACGGTGGACATTTGCAGGAGAGGGGTCGGCTGCGATGAGATTTTCCATGTTGTTGATGTGCTCTTCATAATTGAGGGTATAGGAGTAGTTGCGAACAAAGTCCGCCAGCATTCGGTTGGAGTTCACCAGATCGGGACTTCCGCAGTTGCAGCTTTCGCTGAACACCGGATTGTAATCAAGGTCGATGCGGTATGGTTCGGACGCCTCTCCGGACAATATTTTCCTGGTGAGATCAAGTACGGTTTCCGCCAGTCCCTCGTTGTCGCGCACGGCGGTGGTGAGCCTTGGCTTGTGGAACTTTTCTATCTGGATCCCGTCGAATCCGGTGACGAGTACATCGTCCGGGACGTTAATCCCATGTTCGTTTAGTTTCAGGCATACCGTCATCGCCATGGTATCGTTGCAGCAGATGAACACTTCGGGCAGAGGTTCGCCGCTTTCGAAGAACTTGTCCATTGCCTCCATTGTAGGACCTTCCCAGAAGTCGCCGTATAATATATTGTTTTCCCCGAGTTCAAGACCATGTTTCCGCATTATCCTGCGGCAGGTATCCACTCGCAAATCAGAAAAGTAGTTGCCAACGATTCCGGCGACCAGTTTCACACGCTTGCAGCTGTGCCATGAAAGAACGTGCTCAACCAATGCCCCGAATGCTCCGATGTAGTCAAAGGATACGCAGAAAGCGCCGGTAAGAGGGATATCCACGGAAATGATCGGAACACCGTGACTAAGGCAGTTCGCAGCGAGCGCCTCGGCGTGTTCCAGGGAGTGCAGCGATACGGGGACGATAATCATCACGTCTATAATATCGTAGTTGATAAGTTTAAAGACAGACAGACCGCCGATATCATTCGGGGAATTCGCTTGGATTTCCTCAAAGCACTGGAATACCAGCATTTTGTATTCGCTGCTGTTGTAAAGCAATTTTGCGAGATTGTCTATCAGCGGCTTGGACGGTTCCTTGTTGATTGTGGCGCAGATAACGCCTATGACTTTTACACCGTTCAGCATGGCAGCACCCCCCTGTAATCGTTTTTATAAAGTGAAAGACTTTCGATAGCATTCATATTCTTTTAATGGAACCCATCAAAACCTCGATTGGGTGAAAATTGTGTTTAGCACACTGACTGCTTCGCTGGACTTCCCGCATTCGGCGCACTCTTTCATTTTTCACTTTTCGAACCGGTTTTAGGGCAACGCCGCATAAAGAGTGTGCGTGTAAAATTCAATAAATGTTTTTTGTATGGCGCTGCCTTGGATGATTCCTACAATATATATTATTTTAACATATTCTGATTAAGAAATCAAGGGATAATTGCTAAATTGCAGGTAAAACTAACAAATTGGCACAGAATGATAAAAAAATCCCGGAGATAACCATATCTCCGGGAAGCTGTCATACATATTCGTATGCGTAGCTGAACGGATTTACCGCAGTTCCGTCCACGCGGGTTTCAAAGTGGAGGTGATTTCCAGTGGACCAGCCGGTGGTGCCGACATATCCTATCACGTCGCCCTTGTTCACGGTCTGACCAACCGACACGGTGACAGCGCTGCAGTGTGCGTAAACAGTGGAAAGTCCGCCGCCGTGGTCGATGATGATGTAGTTGCCGAATCCCCCGTGCCAGCCGCCGTCGCCGTAGGCTGTGATGACTGTGCCGCTCTGGGCTGCGTAGATGTTCTTTCCGCCTATTCCGGCGTTGCCGACATCAATGCCGTAGTGGTTTCCGCCGCGCCATGCGTCATATCCGAAGTAGGTGGTTATGTACTGGAGATTGCTGTCCAGCGGCCATCTGAATCCGTCAGAACTGTATACCGGCGCGCCGCTGTTTTCCGCCTGCTTCTTGCGGATAAGCTCCTTTATTGCGGCGTTTATCGCTTCAACGTCCTCGTTGGAGGCACTGATCTCGCTGTTTATCTGGCTGATCTGGTTCTTAAGTTCCTGGTTGTCGCTGCTCAGGTTGTAGAGGTCCGTAGTACGCTCGTTGGCTATCTGCTGTACTTCTGACTTCTTGTCCTCCAGGTCCTCAAGCTCGGATTCCAGCGCGGTTTTCTTGTCCAGCAGATCCGCCTTGTCGGCGTTCAGCTGTGCGATATCCTGCTCCAGTCCGGTGATAAGATCCTCCTGGTGGTGGATATCGTCAAGCAGCCCGTTCATGAAATCCATGTTCTGCTCGCTGATGTTCTGCACCACGTCAACGTATGTGAAGAAGTTGTACCAGTCGTCGGAGCCTTCCAGGATAGGCAGGGTTTCCGCAGTGTTGTTCATATAGAGCGCCCGGATGAGCTTTGCGAATTTCTTGAGGTTCTCCTTGTTCTGCGCTTCGAGTTCCTCGATCTCCGTCTGCTTGTTCTCGATTTCTGTCTGCTTGTTTTCGATCTCCTGCTCAATGAGATAGATCTCGTTTTCCTTTTCGCCGATCTTCTGCTGCTGGGTCGTGATAAGCTGACCGTAGGTGGTTATCTCGTCGTTTATTCCCTCGATCTGCTCCTGGAGAAGTCCCATCTGGGCGTTGTTCTCGTCAACGTTGCCGCTGAGGGAGTCAATCTTCTGCTCCCGGGCTTCGTTGTCTTTCTTTATCTGTTCTGCTTTCTGTTCAAGCTGGGCGATCTCCTGGTCGTAATCCGTCGTATCCGCGAACGCTCCGCCGCCGATCACCGGGGCAGCCGCCGTGCATACTGCCGCGAACACTGCACACGCCCTGCGCGCTATTCCTTTCATGTTGATATTCCCCATAATATCCCCTCTGAATTCCAGTTAAATTTCATTGGTTCGCCGATATACGGCATTGTACGCTTTTATTATACATCACTATGGTGTAAATTGTCAAGCACCTTATCCTGTTAATTGCTCATGTTTTAGTCCAGTACCGGCGCGTCCGCGTCCGGGTGGAACATATCCTCGTACCAGCGGTCGGTCTGGGAGCCGATAACGGGCCTGTATACGCTGCCGGTGGTGGCTCCGTTCCTGGCGGAGGTGCTGGTCAGCACCAGGATACTGTCGTGGTATATCCCGAAGGTGTACGGCAGCGGAGTTCCGGTTGTGCTCACCGTGATGTAGCGCTGCCCCATGAGTCTGCCAAGTTCGCTGTCCGAAGTGGGATATGTTGCGCTGCGTATTGTCCTGTCAAGCTTGTACAGTACTGCGGCGGCAGGCCGGGCTATCATGTTGGTGCACCTGGCTTCCATCTCCTCGCCGGTTTTCTCAAGGCGGACATGCAGCATCTCTCCCCGGAGGGAGTGCAGGTCCTCGAAGTAGTATTCCGGCGCCCCCTTGATTGCCGAGCGCTTGCCGAGAATCTTCCCGGAGGATGTTATCCGCGGCGCTGAGGAGTACTTGAAAGTTCCGCTGGCGTAGGTCTTGAGAATCCCCTTAACGGTGACTTTTCCGCCGGTCTGGAGGCAGCCGTAGTTACGCAGCTTTCCGCCCTTATTCACGACGATACCGCCCGACGTTGCGATTATTCCGGCTTTGCCGATGATGAGGGAGCCGCCGTCCTGCACGACTACCTTGCTCCCGGAGTGTACTATGAGTACGCCGTTGACTGTGAAATTCTTCTTTATTCTGAGCACAGCGCCGTCAGTCACGACCATGAGCGTATTTTCGCGGATATCCGTGCTCCAGGGAATGGAGGTATCTGCGGTCACAAAATTCGCGTATTCCGGGCTGATGGCGGAGGTCGTATCCCAGTCGCGGCAGGGAAGTACATTGTCATCAGCGGCGTAAACCGGGATGCACAGCAGCGTCCCGAGAGTCAGCGCTATCAGCAGTGATATAAGTTTCTTCATAAAAATACCGCCTTTCCAGCTGGTGAAAGGCGGTGGATATTCCGCCCCTCTACCTATAAAACTGGAAATGGGGCGCAAAAGTTGCATTAATTCTGGGGATTTTCTGGATTTTTCTTTCCGGATTCGCGGCGCTCGGCTTCCTGCTTTGAAAACACGCAGCCGCAGTAATTCTGGCGGTACAGCCCGTATTCCCGGGAAAGCTCGATAGAGCGCAGGTACCCGCCCTTTTTCTTGAAATCCGACGGCAGGAGCTTCACGGGGTAAATCTCCGACAGCTCCTCGCCAATCTCGTTGAGCTTGGCGGCGTTCTTCATCGGGCTTATCGACAGGGTGGAGCAGAAGTAATCGAATCCGTGCTCCGCCGCGTACTGCGCCGCCTTTTCCAGCCGCAGGCGGTAGCATACGAAGCAGCGCTCGCCGCCCTCCGGCATGTCCTCCATGCCTTTGACGGCGCTGTAGAATTCCCCGGGGCGGTATTCCGGGACGACTACCTCCGCCGGGTACTTCATCGGGAGTTCCTCCACCAGCCGGCGGAGTTCCGCGGTGCGCTTGTCGAACTCCTCCCTCGGGGAGATATTCGGGTTGTAGTACAGCAGAGTTATGCGGAAGTGCTGCGCGAGGTATTCCAGGCAGTAGCTGGAGCAGGGGGCGCAGCAGCTGTGCAGCAGCAGCCGGGGAGCTTCTCCCTCCGGAATGGACGCGATGAGCTGTTCAAGCATGCGCTGGTAGTTTGGTTTCTGCATGGTTCCTCCTTATTCCGTGGGGGCTGTCCCGGGTTTCTTTTTCTCGTAGTTCACGATGAATATTCCCAGGCAGACAAGAATCAGCGCGGCAAGCGACCGCAGGCTGAAAGCCTGTCCGGATTCATCGAGCAGCAGCGCAGAAAGCAGCACACCGCACACCGGGTTCAGGAATCCGAACACCGCCACCCGGCTCACAGGATTGTGCTTCAGCAGTATCGCCCACAAGCTGTAGGCGGCGGCGGACACGAAAGCCAGCCACAGCAGCGTGCCGATACCGGAGCCGGTGAGAGTCCAGCCTGGCTCGGAGGCGCCGCCCATAAGCAGCCCAAGCGCCGTCAGTATGATTCCGCCCAGGACGAATTGCAGGGAGGAATACATCACGGGGTCCGCGCCATCGCCGGTGAACCGCTTGATGAGCATTGTGGACCCGGCGTAGCTGAGCACGGTCAGAAAAATGAATCCTTCGCCGTTCCAGGCGAATCCGCTCATGTCGCCGCCGAGATTTATCACGATTATTCCGGCGAAGCCGAGAATGCAGCCGATGAGCTTACGAGCGGTCATTTTCTCCATGCGGAACACCAGCGTTGACAGGATTATCACCACGAACGCGCCGCTGCCGTTGATTATCGAGGATTTCACCCCGGTGCAGTTCGCAAGTCCCAGGTAGAAGAAAAAGTACTGCATCACAGTCTGGAACATACACAGCGCGATGATCCGCTTCCAGTCGCCGCGGTGCGGAATCATTGGACTGCGCTTCACGGCGCTCCCGGCGAGCCACGCGAGGATACCGGCGAGAATGAACCGCACGCCTGCGAATAGTATTTTGGCGCCGGGACCGCTTTCGGTGATCCCGAACTGCGTGTAGCCTATCTTTATCATCGGGAATGCGCTTCCCCACAGTGCACAGCTGACGAAAGCCAGCAGTACGACCGCCCATATTCTGTTCAGATATTTCGTCATTGAAATCTCCTGTTGACCGGTTGCATTTTCTGCATTTTGGGTATATAATATTCCTGTAATAACCATACAGGAGGTACATATGAAAGTATTATTAGTAAACGGAAGTCCTCACCAGCACGGCTGCACCGACATGGCTCTCCGGCAGACCGCCGAAGCCTTTGAGAAGCTCGGCGTTTCCGCCGAGATATTCTGGGTAGGCAGCAAGCCAGTTTCCGGATGTATAGGCTGCGGCGCTTGTAAGAAAGGGCTTGGCAGGTGCGCCATCGACGACGTCGTGAATGAATTTGTGCTCAGGGCTGCCGAAGCCGACGGATTCGTGTTCGGCTCCCCGGTGCACTATGCGGCTATCAGCGGCGCGATGTGCTCCTTCATGGACAGGGCGTTCTATTCCGGCGGAAAGAGTATGGCGTTCAAGCCGGCTGCCGGCGTTGTAAGCTGCCGCAGGGGCGGTGCTTCCGCAGCATTCGACCAGCTGAACAAGTACTTCACCATCAATAACATGCCGGTGGTAGGCTCCCAGTACTGGAACCAGGTTCACGGGAACACTCCTGAACAGGTTCTCCAGGACCTCGAGGGAATCCAGACCCTCAGCACCCTTGCGAAGAATATGACGTGGCTTCTTAACTGTATCGAAGCAGGCAGGGCGGCAGGTATCGCCTGTCCAGTTGCGGAGAAGCCGATACGCACGAACTTCATCAGATAATATAATTCGTGTTATATATTACCGGGCGACCATCGGTCGCCCGGTTTTTTTTATTCATCTGTTTAGCTGACACGAGGATTTGGTCAGACTTCTGCCGGGACTTCCTCGGTTTCATGCTCGTCCGGGTGTCCGCCCTCGGGGGAATCCCCCTTGAACAGCAGCTTGAGGATTATCGGCACAGAAATGGAGGATACGATTATCAGCAGAATAACCGCCAGGAAGTACCGCTGCTCCACCATTCCGACAGAAAGCCCCTTGTTGGCGACAATAAGCGCGACTTCGCCGCGCGTCATCATTCCGACGCCTATCTTGAGGGAATCCTTCAAGTTGTTCTTGAAGAGCTTGGCGACAAGTCCGCAGCCGATGATCTTTCCCACCAGCGCCACGATAACGAACGCGATGGAGAACCACAGCAGGTCAAGGGTGAATCCGTCAAAGGAGATGTTCAGACCGATACTTGCGAAGAATACCGGACCGAACAGCATGTAGGAGCTTATGTCCATCTTTCCGGCGATGTATTCCGCGTCGCGCAGGTTGCACAGGATTATTCCGGCAACATAAGCGCCGGTGATGTCCGCGATACCGAAGAAGGTTTCAGCGCAGTATGCCATCAGGAAGCACAGAACGAGTCCGAATATCGGAATGCGGCGCTTATGGTAGAACTTCTTGTCCAGGAACTTGAACAGGTAGTACATAAGGAATCCCACGCCGAAAGCGAACACGATGAAAAGTCCGGTCTTGAGGAATACGTCCGCGATGGGGGAACCTGTCATTGTGGAGGCGGATTCGTCCTTTCCGCCTTCGATACCGATAACCACAGTCAGCACGATGATGCCGATAACATCGTCGATTATCGCGGCGCTGACTATCGTTGTGCCGATACGGCTCTTGAGGTGTCCCAGCTCGCGCAGCGCCTGTACGGTGATGCTGACGGAGGTGGCTGTCATTATCGTGCCGATGAACAGCGCCTGGTTGAAAACATTGCCGCCCATTGCGGCGTCCGGAACGATATTGCAGTAAATGGTGTACATGAGGAATCCGCCGCCGAGAGGTACCAGTACGCCGGCAAGTGCTATACAGAATGCCACCGGCCCGGTTTTCAGCAGGTCGCGGAGGTTGGTTTCAAGTCCGGCTGAGAACATCAGGATAACTACTCCGATCTCAGCCAGGATTTTGATGAAGTCGTCCGCTGCGACCCAGCCCAGTACCGCCTGTCCAATTATCAGCCCGGCAAGTATCTGTCCGACGACCTGCGGAGCTTTCAGCTTTTTGGCGACAAGTCCCATCAGCTTTGCTGATATCAGAATTATTGCCAGATTTTTAAAGCAATCTACCATATTATAATACTCCTTTTTGTCCTTTTTGCCCAAAGAATATTATATATTATACCAACGGCTAATTCAAGAATAATTGTAAACAATAATTGCGCCGCATCATGTTTTTTTTTTGGCGTTTTGCGGCAAATATCGCATATGGCATAACAGCGTCTGGGGGAAAGAATACATGGAGAGAGAAGCAAGGAGGCTCTGTTCGCCGGCGGTCGGAGAAGTGTTCCCGGCGAGCGTATTGAATTTTGGCGATGAGGGCAGATCAAGGAAATATGGCGAGGGATTTGCGGTTTCCGCCGGGGGACTCCTGCGGCTGTATTACCGGCTTGTCCCGGCGGTGGAAATACGCGCACCGGCGGACTGCGCTCTCATTGAAACCCTGCCGCGGAGCTTCCGGGTGAGAATGGGGGACGGGCTGGAGTTGGAAATATCCCTGCCCGGCGACGGAGAGTATTTCCTCCGGGCAGGGGATATTGCGCCTGCCGGGGCACCTGTCTGCCGGGTATCCCGGGAGGATTTCTGCCGGGGCAGGGCAGGCGTGACGGTGACATTCTGCGACAGCGCCCGGGTGACGGAGCTTCATATATTCCCGGGGCTTAAATGCGCAGGGGCGCTGGCGGCGGAATACTATCCACAGGAAAAGGGGCTGTAGAATACAGACCCTTGAGCCCGTCGAAAAAATCCCCTAAAGGGGCTTTTCCGCCGAACAACCGCACTGCGCGCACTCATTGTCGGCTATGCCGGCAATTCGCACACTTGTGCGGTTAGCAGTATTTTTTGACCCGGCAAAGCTAGGTCAAAAAATGAATTACAAAAGCTCGCTTCGCGAGCAAAAGATTTTATACGATAAGCTGTATCCCGGAACTTTTGGCTCCGGGATTTTCTTATCTCTTTGTGAACTCGGTATTGTTGATCGTGTCTGTTATTTCCGGTACGTTCTTTACGCAGAAATCCACCATTACGCTTGCGACCCGGGCAGCGGTGTCGATGGAAACGTTCTTCCCGGATTTGTTACACTCAAGGAACAGGTTCAGGAATCCGCCATTGATGAACGAAGCCATCAGAATGACGTATTTTTCCTCGGAGGTGATGGTGAAATTCCCGAGGATCTTGTCGGCGGAAGCCTTCAGCACCGTCTTCATTCTGGATACGAGCACACCGCGGAAATCGCTCTTCATCAGGTGGAAGTAGAATCCGTACTGCTCGGTGATGAGCTTGCTCAGCTCAAGGAATATCGTGTATGTACTGTCCACCAGGCTGGCGCTGTCAAAGCGCGAGATTATGGTAGTGAGGGAGTCCACGATCTCGGATTCCGTTTCGTCAAGGATATCCGTGATGTTGCTGTAGTGGGTGTAGAAAGTCCTGCGGTTGACATTGGCAAGAGCCGTGAGTTCGCTTATCGTGATGGAGGTGATGTCCTTGCTTTCCATGATCTTGAACAGGGCGGTGCGGATTGCTTTCTTGGTGCGGATAACTCTCTTATCGCTGTTGTTGCGTGTTGTTACTGCCATAATAGACTGCCTTTCTTCACAGATTGTGCTTTTATTCACATATGTATATTATAACACAATTAACTCAAAAAGTCAACGTTATGTAGACTAATCTATCACATACTTCATACGTTTATGTAATGGGAACCATAACATTTTTGATATAAATGCAGTCCGGTGCTTGACGTGTCTGCTGTGAAGTGATATAATAATCTTATATTATTGCAGTAATATCCCTTGAAAGGACGGAACGCAATGCCACTGATAATCATTACTGATGACGAACCCATGAATATCCGCATGACGGAATTCGTCCTGCGCAAATACGGCTACAGCACTGTCAGCGCAGGTTCCGGGGAGAAGTGCGTTGTGCTGGCGGAAAAGGGCGCAGACCTTATTCTGATGGATGTCCTCATGCCCGGCATGGACGGATTGCAGACCTACGAAAAGCTGCGCTCCTGCGGAATTGAGATCCCGGTGGTATTCCTCACGTCCGCGGAGGACGCGGAAACTGTGGAGAAAATACGCAGCACCAATTCCGGAGTTCTCAGCAAGCCATTCCGACCGGAACAGCTCCTGTCGGAGGTGCGAGCGGCTCTTGCAGAGTGAATATGACTTTTGTTGCGCGTGAATCCCGGGTGGATCCACGCGCTTTTTGCTGGTAATTACATAATTGCCCCGTTTTTTTGTACTATTGCACCAAAAAAAAATATTACCCCTTGACAAATTGGGCACAATGTATTAAAATCTAAATGTATAAACGTTTACACAAGGCGTTTCAACGACCCTTTGGGGTACTATCTGATCATCAAGGAGAACACAAACATGGCTTATATTTTAGGAGTTGATATCGGCACTTCCGGCACCAAGACCGTACTCTTCTCTGAGGACGGCGCTCCGGTAGCTTCCGCGACTTACGAATACCCCCTTTACACTCCCCAGAACGGCTATGCGGAGCAGGAGCCGCTGGACTGGTGGAATGCTTCCGTGAACGGTATCAAGGACGTTATCGCCGAGAGCAAGGTCAACCCGGAGGACATCAAGGGTGTTGGACTATCCGGCCAGATGCACGGACTTGTAATGCTGGACGCTGAGAACCAGCCTATCCGCAAATCCATCATCTGGTGCGATCAGCGTACCGCCAGGGAGGTCGTTGAGATCACCGATAAAGTCGGCGCTGACAGAATGATCGAGATCACCGCTAATCCAGCCATCACCGGATTCACCGCCGCAAAGATCATGTGGGTGAAGAACAACGAGCCGCAGAATTACGAGAAGTGCCGTCATATCCTCCTGCCCAAGGACTATATCCGCTTCATGCTCACCGGCGAGTATGCCACCGAGGTATCCGACGCCAGCGGAATGCAGCTGCTGGATATCCCGAACCGCTGCTGGTCCGACGAGGTGCTGAACAAGCTGGGAATCGACAAGTCCCTGCTGGCAAAGGTGTACGAATCCCCGGAGATCACGGGTACTATTACAAAGAAGGCTGCTGAACTGACCGGACTCAAGGTCGGCACCCCCGTAGTCGGCGGCGCAGGCGATAATGCTGCGGCGGCAGTGGGGACCGGCGTTGTCGAGGACGGAAAGGCATTCACCACCATCGGCTCCTCCGGCGTTGTATTTGCGCACACCTCCAACATCTCCATCGACAAGAAGGGAAGAGTGCACACATTCTGCTGTGCAGTACCCGGCTGCTGGCATGTTATGGGCGTAACTCAGTCCGCTGGTCTTTCCCTCAAGTGGTTCAGGGATAACTTTGCCTGGGCAGAGATGGAAACAGCCCTTTCCATGGGCGTTGACCCCTATTACCTCATGGACAAGGAAGCAGGAAGCGTTCCCATCGGCGCAAACCGCCTGCTTTACATGCCTTACCTCAATGGTGAGAGAACTCCGCACCTTGACCCGAACGCGCGCGGCGTGTTCTTCGGACTTTCCACCATGCACAAGAAGAAGGAAATGCTCCGTGCCGTAATGGAGGGCGTGTCCTACTCCCTGCGCGACTGCGTTGAAGTAATGCGCGAAATGGACATTAACGTAAGCGACATGATGGCTTGCGGCGGTGGCGGAACCTCTCCGCTGTGGCGTCAGATGCTGGCAGACCTCTACGGCTGCCAGGTAAAGACTACCCAGAACAAGGAGGGTCCTGCGCTGGGAGTTGCGCTCCTTGCGGCAGTTGGCGCCGGAATCTACAAGAGCGTTCCCGAGGCATGCCGTGCAGTCATCAAGCCTGAGAAGATTCAGGAGCCGATTGCGGAAAACACCTCTGAATACGAAAAAGTATATGCGATGTACCGCAAGCTTTACCCGGCTATGAAGCAGAGTTTTGCTGAACTGGCACAGATGTAATGGACTTGCCTCCTGAATGCGATCATTCGGGAGGCATTTTGAAAACCGAACATACGATATTGTGATAGTTTTTGAGGTACATTATGAATTGCGAAATTTGCGGCAAGAAACTTATCCGTCCCCAGGCGCTATACTGTCCCTACTGCGGCAGCAAGATAAATCACGGCGATGATGAGAATAAACCTCAGCAGCTAGCCCAGAGTATTCCAGCGACACCGGTCGCACCGCCGATCCCCGAGCCAGTCAGCGTGATCCCGGAGCCTGCTCCAATTCCCGAACCCGTGCCCGTGCCCGTGGAAGTTCCGCAGCCCGTCCAGCAAGCCCCGGCGCAGGAACCCCAGCCCGTAGACGACTTTACATTCCCCGAGTCGATTCCCGAGGAAGAATCCGACGAGCCGGAGATGGAGCCGATTTCGGATATGATGGAACCTGTTCCTGAGCCTACTTCCGAACCTGTACAGGAGTCTGCTCCAGTTCAGGAGAAGCAGCCTGAGCCGGATCCGGAGCCTGTGGAGGAGGAATACACCTCCACCGCAAGCGCGTTCACGGATTTCGAGCTTGAAGAGATTCAGCGTAACCTCAAGAAGAAAATCACCCTGGAACCTGTATTCGACAAGGAAAAACTCGCAGCAGAGCTTTATAATAACCTGTATGAGAACCTTTATGAAAACCTCCGCGCTAATCTGAAGCGTGAAATACTCCAGGAGCTTGAGGAAGAGCGGAATAACAACGCCGCCAATAAAAAATCCGGACTGTTCCGGAAGCGTTAAGCTCAATATTGTGCCCCCTGTACAGCGTGCAGGGGGCGTTTTCGTCTGAATGACACCGATATTTACAGCACTTCCCGACAGCTGATGTATAATTAAGAAAAAACATTCGGGAGGTAAATCATGTTTTGTATCAATTGCGGAAACAAACTTCCAGACGGCGCCTTATTCTGCGATCAGTGCGGACGCAGGATTGTCTATGAAAGCACATATAATCCGGCTCCGCAGCCTGTTCAGCCGCAGTATCCGACATATTACGGAATGCAGAAAAATCCCGTTCCGGTGAACTATGAAGAGCGCCAGGCAAAAAGGGTAGCGTGCAATTTCGTGATATTCCGCACCTTCGTTTATATGTTTATGATTCTGTATACTATTGCGACGAAATGCGAGCTGTTCTACTCCTGCCTGGGACTTGACCCAAGTATCAGAAAAATAGAAGCGCTGTGGCAGGAGATCGGCGGTGAAGTGACCTTCTGGGGAGTATTCGCTATAATACTTTTTCTGGCTTATATGGCTTTTGTTGTAATGCTGACCTACAATGAGGCATTCAGCGCAAAAAACAGTTTCGCTAAATTCAAGGGATTGCTCACGAGCGACATATTCGAGGGAATTGTTTTGATCATCTGCGGTTTTATACTGTGCTTCGGACTTTACGATTCCTCCGGCGGAATGTACAAAATACTGGACGGATACCAGATGTATTACCAGGAAAAGTACTTCCCGACGGGATTGCTTGTAATAATTATCGGCGTGGGAACACTCCAGATAATCGGCGGCTGCCTGTCAAGATGGGCTATAGGAAAAGAGAATGCCCCAAAAATCAATCAGACTATTGTCAAGCTGTCCGGAATAGCCAGCGGCACTAAGGAGTATGTTTCCCACTCTGAGCAAATTCCGGTGAGAGAAACGCAGCCTGACTCCACAGGAATCTGGATTTGCCCCCAATGCGGCAGCCGAAACAGCAATACAAGAACAAGCTGCAAAGATTGTGAATATTACAAATAAGTACAAGTGCCGGTCTTTTGACCGGCATTTCCTACTTGATTTCTGAGTTCGAATATGGTATACTTTAATAAAAATCAATCAGGAGGTATAATATGTACACACCAAACGAACACAGATACGAAAAGATGGTATACAACCGCTGCGGAAAAAGCGGACTGAAACTCCCGGCAGTTTCTTTCGGCATATGGCAGAACTTCAGCAATAAGGACAGATTCGAGAACATGGAGCAAATGATCAGGACTGCTTTTGACCTGGGAATCACCTATTTTGACGCGGCGAACAACTATGGTAATCCTTATAACGGCTCTGCCGAGGAGAATTTCGGAAAGATACTCGACCGTGGGCTTCGCCAGTATCGCGATGAAATGATTATAGCAACTAAGGCAGGCTATGAAATGTGGGACGGGCCCTACGGTGACCGGAATGGCTCCCGGAAGTACCTCACGGCTTCCCTTGATCAGTCGCTGAAGAGAATGAAACTGGATTACGTTGACATATACTACCACCACGTATTTGATTCGAACACTCCGCTGGAAGAAACCGCCCTTGCTCTTGACAACGCTGTAAAACAGGGAAAGGCGCTCTATGTCGGAATATCCAACTACAACAAGCAGCAGACAGCCGAGATCATGTCAATTTTCAGAGAACTTCGCACTCCGTTTGTGGTGAATCAGCCCAGCTATTCCATGTTCAACCGCTGGATAGAAACCGACGGCCTGCGCGATTTCGCCGCCGAGAACGGAGTAGGTCTTGCGGTATTCCAGCCGCTTTTCCAGGGACTTCTGACCGACCGCTACCTGCACGGGATCCCGGAAGATTCCCGCGTGGCAAAGGGTAACCCCTGGATCCAGAACGACATCACCGAGGAAAGGCTAGCCAAGGTGCGCAAGCTAAACGAAATCGCGGCAAACCGCGGACAGAAGCTGTCACAGATGGCAATATCCTGGGCGCTCCGTGACGGAAAAGTAACTACGGTGCTTATCGGCGCTTCCAGACCGGAGCAGATAGTCGAGAATGCGGCTGCGATAGAGAAGCTTGAATTCTCGTCCGAGGAGATATCGGCAATCGAGAACATTCTTGCAGAATAATTGTTACAAGTCGTAAAAAAAACTACTTGCAAATATCGCCGTATTGTGCTATAATATATAAGATAATAAATAGCGATGGCAGCTGTAAATATGTACCAGCGTGGTCCAGCCCCACGGATTATGTCCGCCAGGCAGACAAAAGCGCGTTCACATAAAGCTGTCCGCTGTGTCGGAATAAAGGCGCAGCACCTGTGAAAGCAGGCTTTAAGCCCCGTCAGCAGGCGACAGAATCTTAACCGGCAGAAGAAGTGAACCGAAAGGAAGTTGATTATGGCTAAGATCGCAGTTCTGGGCTATGGTACAGTTGGCTCAGGAACAGTTGAGGTTTTCTACAAGAATAAGGAAAGCCTTGAAAAGAAGGCTGGACAGGAAATGGATATCAAGTATATCCTCGATATCCGTGATTTCAGCGACAGCCCCTACAAGGACAAGTTTGTCAAGGATTTCAATGTTATTCTTAATGACCCTGAGGTTACGGTCGTAGCCGAGGTTATCGGCGGACTCAAGCCGGCATATGATTTCGTAAAGTCCTCTCTCGAGGCAGGCAAAAGCGTTGTTACATCTAACAAGGAACTTGTTGCTGCCAAGGGCGCGGAGCTTCTCGCCATCGCCAAGGAGAAGAACGTGAACTTCTTCTTTGAAGCAAGCGTAGGCGGCGGAATTCCGATCATCAAGCCGCTTCATGCGTGTCTTTCCGCTAACGAGATCGACGAGATCGCCGGTATTCTGAACGGTACCACAAACTTTATCCTCACAAAGATGATACGCGACGGCATGGACTTCGAGAAGGCGCTCAAGATCGCTCAGGAACTGGGTTACGCAGAGCGCAATCCCTCCGCTGACGTTGATGGTCATGACGCATGCCGCAAGATCTGTATTCTTGCTTCCCTGGCATTTGGCAAGCATGTTTACCCCGACAGCGTGCACACCGAGGGAATCACCAAGATCACCCTCGAGGACGTTGCATACTGCGACAGCGCTGACGCAAAGATCAAACTGATCGGCTGCGCAAAGCGCGAGGAAGCAGGCAAGATCTCCATCGGTGTGTTCCCGGCTGTTATCAAGGACGAGAGCCAGCTCGCCGGCGTTAACGACGTGTTCAACGCTATCCTGGTACGCGGCGACGCTACCGGCGATGTAGTATTCTATGGCAAGGGCGCAGGCAAGCTTCCTACTGCCAGCGCGGTTGTTGCCGACATCGTTTCTGCTGTGAAGCATTCCGGCACCAGCAAATCCCTCACATGGTCTGACAGTGCCCAGGACTTCATCAAGGATTTCAGCGAGTTCTCCTGCGCGAACTACATCAGACTTTCTTCCAAGAACGTGGAGGTCACCAAGGCTGTTATCAAGGCACTTTTTGGCGACGTTACATACCTGTCCAGAAAGAACCAGCCCGAGAACGAGCTTGCATTCATTTCCGGCGTGATGTCCGAGAAGGATACGCTCAGCGCGATTGAGAAGGTTTCCGACGGCGCAGAACTGCTCGGCAGGATCCGCGTACTGGATTATTAATACAGCATTGCTGACATAATGCAGCAGGTCGGCACGCGGCTGACCTGACTGCGGCAGCCGGCCATCGGCTGTACTGATAAATTCGGAGGATTAGAAGATAATAATGGAAGCAGAATCTCCAAAGTATAAACGTGTGCTGCTCAAGCTGAGCGGCGAGGCTCTTTCCGGCGACAAGGGAAGCGGACTTGATATTCCCACCATTGAGAACATCTGCGCAAGCATTAAGAAATGCGTTGACGCCGGCGCGGAGATCGGAATAGTTGTCGGCGGCGGTAATTTCTGGCGCGGCAGAAGCTCCGAGGGCATGGACAGAGCGCGTGCAGACCATATCGGAATGCTCGCAACCGCGATGAATGCTCTCGCAGTAGCTGATGTGCTGGAAAAGCAGGGCTGCCAGGTGAGAGTACAGACCGCTATCACAATGCAGCAGGTAGCTGAGCCGTTCATACTCGGCAAGGCGATCCGCCACCTTGAAAAGGGCAGAGTAGTGATCTTCGGCTGCGGAACCGGTAATCCGTTCTTCTCAACTGACAGCGCGGCTGCGCTGCGTGCAGCTGAGCTGAATGCAGACATGCTGCTCAAGGCGACAATGGTAGACGGAATTTATGACAAGGATCCCAAGAAGTTCCCCGACGCCGTGAAGTACGATGTTATCACACATCACGATATCCTCGTAAAGAAGCTGCAGGTAATGGACAGCGCGGCTGCTGCCATCTGCACAGAGAACAATATTCCGATTATCGTATTTGATCTTAACCGTCCCGACAATATCTTTGACGCCGTTATGGGCAAGACTGTCGGAACTCTCGTTACCAAACACAAGCCACAATAATATTTCAGAGAGGTGCCAAAATGAAAGAAATACTCGACACAGCCAAGGAAAAGATGGGCAAGTGCGTGAATGCGCTTGAGAGTGAGCTTGCTACTATCCGCGCAGGGCGTGCAAATCCCAGCGTTCTCGACAGAATCACCGTTGATTACTATGGCTGCCCCACTCCCGTGAACCAGATGGCTTCCATCTCCGTTTCCGAGGCGAGAATACTTGTTGTACAGCCGTTTGACGCTTCCACACTGAAGTCCATTGAAAAGGCTATTCAGGCAAGCGACCTTGGAATTAATCCGACCAACGACGGTCGTGTGCTGCGTATTGCATTCCCCCAGCTGACAGAGGACCGCAGAAAGGAACTCTGCAAGCAGGTCAGCAAGATCTGCGAGGAAAGCAAGATTGCTGTCCGTAATGTACGCCGTGACGCTCTCGATAAGCTCAAGGCAAAGAAGAAGAACAGCGAGATCACCGAGGACGACCTCAAGGACGCTGAGAAGAGCATGCAGAAGCTTACTGACAATTACATCGAAACCATTGACGCAGTAGGTGCTGACAAGGATAAGGAGATCATGTCCATCTGATGGCTGAGATGTCTGTACCGCAGCATGTCGGCATAATCATGGACGGAAACGGCAGATGGGCGAAAAAGCGCGCTCTGCCGCGGAATTTCGGACACAAGCAGGGTGCCGCTGTCTTTAAAAAGACGATCAACTGGGCTAGAGAGTTGGGGATCAAGTGCGTGACATTCTATGCGTTTTCCACTGAAAACTGGAAGCGCCCCGCCGAAGAAGTGAACGGAATAATGAACCTGCTGCGGCAATATATCAAGGATATACGCGCTGCCGCAAGGGAAGATATCAGGTTTATCTTCCTAGGGGATATTACGGCGCTCCCGGAAGATATAACCGCCGAACTGCTGGATATTCAGAACTCCACCATTAATAACCACGGCTTTATTGCCGGGGTAGCGCTGAATTACGGCGGCAGGGACGAGATCACCCGGGCGGTAAGGATTCTTGCGCGCAGGGTGGCTGACGGCGAGATTACACCGGAGAGCATTACCGAAACCTCAGTGGAGGAGCTGCTTTACACAGCGGAAATGCCACCGCTGGATCTTATCATCAGACCAAGCGGCGAGCAGCGTTTGTCGAACTTTCTCATATGGCAGGCAGCGTATGCAGAGTTCGTTTTCTTGGACGTGCTCTGGCCGGATTTCACAAAAAAACACCTGGAACTTGCGATCGAAGAATACAACAACCGCGACCGTCGGTTTGGCGGAGTGTAGTTCCAGAGGAAGGGTTGCTTATGGGCACAAGGCTGATTTCTGCTGGTGTTGGTATAATTATAGGAGTTGCGATATTATTCCTTGACAATATTTTTGTGTATTGTGCAGGGATCTGCTTCCTGTCGTCTGTTGCGGTGTGGGAGCTTACGCGCGCGATAAAATGCGATAAGTTTACCGCGCTCCGATGGGCAAGCATCGCTATGGGGGCGATATTCCCGGCTGCGATAACCTTGCCGTGGATCAACTTTCTTGTGCTTCCCATGGCGATGATGTATGTTATCGTCATGGCGCTCATAATGCTCAGATATCATAAGGATGTCAGCTTTGAACAGGTGCTCGCCTGTGGCGCTGCCGGGGGATTGCTACCGACTGCGCTCAGTTCCATTGTGCTTCTGAGATATTCACAGCACGGCGAACCACTTGGAATCTTCATGGTGCTGTTTATTCTGTTCTGTGCCTGGTTCGGAGATTCCGGCGCGTATTTTGTTGGCACTTTCTTCGGGAAGCACAAGCTTTGCCCCCTGGTCAGCCCCAAGAAAACCGTTGAGGGACTCATCGGCGGAGTTGTCACCGTGGGTATCGTGACCACGATACTTGTATTGGTGTACAACAGCTTTATTCTGAAGGACACCCAGCTCAGCTATGCTGTGCTGATTCCGCTGTCTATGGTGACCTCCCTGGTGGGAGTTGTCGGCGACCTGTCGGCGTCAGTCATCAAGAGAGAATACAGTGTAAAGGATTTCGGCAACATCATGCCGGGGCACGGCGGAGTTCTCGACCGCTTTGACAGCGTTATCCTGGTGGCGCCTTTCCTCTATGTTGCCATGACCTACCTTGGCAGTTTCATTTATGCATGACATTTTCTGCCCATTCACTAGCGTGAATGGGTGGTTTTGTTCAGTGAAATAATTTCTCACTATCGGGAGTATAAATATAAAAATGAAGAATATAGTAATTCTTGGTTCCACTGGTTCGATCGGCACGCAGACTCTTGACGTCTGCCGCATGCACGGCTTCGGAGTAAAGGCGCTTTCCGCAGGGAGTAATGTGGAACTCCTGGAGAAGCAGGCGCGTGAATTCCACCCGGAGTATGTCTGCATATTCCACGAGGAATACTACCCGGACATGAAGCAGCGCCTTTCCGATACCGACATAAAGGTACTCTGCGGAATGGACGGACTGTGCGAACTTGCCCGGATGGAATGCGACATCGTGGTGAATTCCGTCGTCGGCATGGTAGGACTTGTTCCGACCCTGGAGGCGGCGAAATCGGGAAATGACATCGCCCTCGCCAACAAGGAAACCCTGGTTGCTGGAGGTAAACTGGTAACTGACTGCGTGAAGCAGAATCATGTGCGGCTGCTGCCCATCGACAGCGAGCATTCCGCCATATTCCAGTGCCTGATGGGAGCCGGAGAAAACCGCCCTGCCAAGATACTTCTGACCGCTTCCGGCGGACCCTTCTATGGAAAGACCCGGGACGAACTTGCGGACGTGACCGTTGAGCAGGCTCTGAAGCACCCCAACTGGAGCATGGGCGCGAAAATCACCATCGACAGCGCGACCCTGATGAACAAGGGACTTGAGCTTATTGAAGCCGTCCGGCTGTTCGATGTGAAGCCGGAGCAGGTGGAGATCGTCGTGCACAGACAGAGCATAATCCACTCGGCGGTGGAGTTTGACGACGGAGCGGTCATAGCGCAGCTTGGAAGCGCGGATATGCGCATTCCGATACAGCTTGCGCTGACTTACCCGGCAAGGCTCCCGTCCCCGGCGAAGAAGCTTTCGCTTTTCGACGTCGGTCAGCTGACCTTCGGCAGGGCTGACGAGAATACATTCTCCTGCCTTGCGGCGGCGAAGAAAGCTATTGCGATGGAGGGAAACGCGCCGTGCATCGTGAACTCCGCCAATGAAGCCGCGGTGGCGCTGTTCCTGAAAAAGAAGATACGGTTTCTTGACATCGGCGAGGCAGTCAATGAAGCACTGGGCTCCGTGCCGTTTATTCCGGAGCCGACCCTTGATGATATTCTCTCGACCCGCGATGCCGCCGGGGAATACGTTGCGGCAAAATTCGGTGACTGATTTGGAGGTCATATGCAGATTGTAATTGCGATCCTGGCGTTCTGCGTCATTATCATAATCCACGAACTGGGACATTTCACCGCCGCAAAGCTCTGCGGAATCAAGGTGAACGAATTTGCCCTCGGAATGGGTCCCGTGATCTTCCGCAAGAAGGGGAAGGAAACGGAGTACGTTATCCGCGCGCTCCCTATCGGTGGTTCCTGTTCGATGGAGGGCGAGGGGGACGACAGCGACAATCCCCGGGCGTTCAACCGCAAGCCGGTGTGGCAGCGTATGATAGTCATACTTGCTGGTCCTGTCATGAACCTTATCCTGGGATTTTTTGCTGCGCTCATCTACATCTGCACCGTCGCAAATGTCGGAACCACGACCGTCAGCGCATTTCCGGACAGTTCCCTTTGCAGCAGCCAGCTTCAGGTCGGCGACCAGATAATCTCCGTGGAAAACACCCATGTGTGGACCACCTATGATATACAGTATAAACTGCAGAACAACTCCGGAAGAATGAACGAGAACGGCGAACTGCTGCTGGATTTCAAGGTCAAGCGCAATAGCGAAACCCTCGAACTGAAGGACGTCCCCTTCATGATGGAAACTGACGAGGACGGAAACAGCAGCATTATCTACGGATTCTACGTTCAGCCGCTGGAGCGTAACTTCCTCACGGTGCTGGAATACAGCGGCAGGGAAACTGCATCCATCAGCCGAATGATACTTTTCACGATTGCAGATCTTTTCAAGGGAAAATACGGGCTCAAGGACCTGTCGGGTCCGGTAGGCACCGTTACCGTGGTTTCCCAGAGCGTAAGCTACGGTCTGCCGTCGTTTATGTACCTGTTCGCGTTCATCACCGTGAACGTGGGTGTATTCAACCTGCTGCCGATTCCGGCGCTGGACGGCTGCCGGCTTCTGTTCCTTGTCATTGAAGCGATACGCCGTAAACCGCTCAAACCCGAGGTCGAGGGTATAGTCCACCTGGTGGGATTCGGGCTGCTTATGCTGTTAATGCTTGTGGTAACATTCGGTGATATTTCTAAGCTGATAAGCGGAGGTTTCCAGTGAGTAAGAAAAAGGTAAATGTCGGCGGACTTACGCTCGGAAACGGGCACATATACATTCAGTCAATGTTGAATATCCCGGCGGAGGACGTCGCGGAAAGCGCCGCACAGGCTGTCCGCCTGGAAAAGGCTGGCTGCGAGATAATCCGTGCTGCGGTGCCGACGCTGGACGATGTGAAGCTTATTCACGCGCTGAAGGAAGCGGTGAATATCCCCGTCGTTGCGGATATCCACTTTGACTACCGTATTGCGCTCGCCTGCGCGGAAGCCGGCGTGGATAAGATACGCATTAACCCGGGAAATATCGGCAGTCCCGACCGCGTGAAGGCGGTTGCAGACGCCTGCCGCAAGCGGAATATTCCCATTCGGATCGGAGTGAACTCCGGCTCCCTGGAGAAGTCGCTTCTCGAAAAATACGGCAGTCCCACTCCGGAGGCGCTGGTGGAAAGCGCTCTGGGGCATGTGAAGCTGCTGAATGACTGCGACTTCGACGACATCGTGATCAGTATAAAGTCCTCGGACGTGAAGCTGATGATCGCAGCCTACCGGCTTCTTGCACAGCAGGTGGATTACCCCCTGCACCTGGGAGTTACCGAAGCTGGAACTGAGCGCATGGGAATGCTCAAATCCGCCGTAGGAATCGGCTCGCTTCTCTGCGATGGAATCGGCGACACGATCAGGGTATCCCTGACCGCTGACCCGATAAAGGAGATCTACGCCGCAAAGGACATTCTGCGCGCCTGCGGAATGGGTGGCGGTCCGCAGATCGTGGCGTGTCCGACCTGCGGAAGAACCAAAATCGCGCTTATTCCGCTTGCAGAGCAGGTTGAGAAGCTCTGCGAATCCATCGACAAGCCGATAAAGGTAGCGGTAATGGGCTGCGTAGTCAACGGCCCCGGAGAAGCCCGTGAAGCTGACATTGGAATCGCCGGCGGTAAGGGCGAGGGACTTATCTTCAAAAAGGGGAAGATACTGCGTAAAGTCCCCGAGGACAAGCTGTTGGAAGAGCTGAAAAAGGAAATCGACCTGCTTTGAGCAGGAATGAGGAAGGAAATATAATGCCTGCAAAATTAAGCGAGCTTTTTGACGGACTTACCCTGCCGGAATCAGTGGCGTCTGGTACAGTCTTAAAAATAGTATACACCGAGCAGAAGAACGAAATATTAATCAATCTGGGACTTGACGCGCTTTCACCGGCGGCGGAGATACTTGCTGCCGAGGGACAGATTTCCTCTGCGGCTTCCGGCGCTGCTGCGCGTATTTACCCCAGCTACCCGGAGTCCCTCTACACAGCGGATTATATCAGCGAGGTAATGGCGCTGCTCAAGGACAGAAACGGCGCAGTGAATGGATACCTTGACAACGCTGAAATATCCGACGACGGTGAAAACTGCGAGATCTCCCTCAAGCACGGCGGCAGGGAAATGCTCCTCCAGATGGGAATAAACACCTCAATTGAGCGCATGATCGCCGGATTCTTCAAGAAGGCGATACACGTTGAGTTCACCGGAGTTTCCGAGGTGAACATGGAGGAATACATGAAATCCGAGGAAAAGCCCCCGGTCAAGGTAGTTCCGTATACGCCCGCGCCGGCTCCTTCCGAGAACAAATACCAGGGCGGTGGCGGAGCAAAGGGCGGCAGACGCGGCTCCTCCGTACTCAAGGAACCAAAGGAGATCAAGCTGCCGTTTGAATCCGACAGACTGGAAAGCGACGCCACATTATTTTATGGCAAGGGAATCAATGAAGCGCCCCTCCAGATGTCCGAAACTTTTGGCGAGGGCGACGAGGTCACGCTCTGGGGAGAGGTTTTCAAGACCGATGAAAAAACCTCGAGAGATGGCAATACATTCATTTTCACCGCGTATTTCTCGGACAGGACTTCCTCTGAAATTCTCAAGGTTATCACACCTACTGAGAACAGTGACATAATCAAGAACAACATAAAGCCGGGTAAGGCGATAATCGTCAGCGGCAAGTTTGAATTCGATACATTTGCTAAGTGTCTGAATATCCGTCCGTGGTCAATTGCTTCCATCAAGACGAAGAAGCGCCAGGACAAGGCGGAGGAAAAGCGCGTGGAACTTCACCTGCATACCACTATGTCGGATATGGACGCGGTAACTCCGCCGGCGGACCTGGTGAACCAGGCGTTCGCATGGGGACACAAGGCTATTGCCATTACTGACCACGGAAACGTCCAGGCATACCCCGAAGCGATGAACACCGTGGAGAAAATCCGCAAGAACGGCGGCGAGTTCAAGATAATCTACGGCATGGAGGCGTATTTTGTCAACGACTCCGGCGCGCTGGTATCCGGCTGCAATGAATGTTCCGTGAACGACGACGTTATCGTTTTCGATATAGAAACCACCGGACTCAGCCGTGAACTCGACAGGATAACCGAAATCGGTGCGGTGAAGCTCCGCAATATGGAGGTCGTGGACAGATTCCAGACCTTCGTAAACCCCGAAAGACCCATTCCGGCAAATATCACGGAACTGACCGGAATCACCGACGAGATGGTTGAGGACGCGCCCTCCGAGAAAGAAGCTCTGGAGAAGTTTATCGCGTTCGCCGGAAAGGGCGTTCTGGTGGCGCATAACGCGGATTTCGATACTTCCTTCATCAAAATCGGCTGCGAGCGCCAGGGGCTGACCTATGATATCCGCTATGTGGATACGCTGAAGCTGAGCCGCGCAGCGCTTCCGCACCTCAGGAACTTCAAGCTTGATACGGTTGCAAAGGAATTTAAACTGGGCAACTTCAACCATCACCGCGCTATCGACGATGCTGAAATGCTGTCCAAGATATTCATTTCTCTGGTGACTGTTTCCTGCAAGGGACACAAGCTGGAGAAATTCGGAGATTTTAATACGATCCTCGGCGACGTGGACGTGAAGAAGCAGCCCACATACCATATGATTATTCTGGTAAAGAACCAGGTGGGACTGAAGAATCTCTACAAGCTGGTGTCTTACTCCAACCTGAATTACTTCTACCGCAAGCCCCGTGTTCCGCTCTCTGAACTGCTGAAGCACCGCGAGGGACTTATTGTCGGCAGCGCCTGCGAAGCCGGCGAACTTTTCCGTGCAATTCTGGACGGAAAGCCCCAGGAAGAGATCGAGAGTATTGCTTCAATATACGACTACCTGGAGATCCAGCCTATCGCAAATAATGAGTTCCTGGTGCGCGAGGGTATGGTGTCGGACGATGAGGGACTGCGCCAGCTCAACATGCGTATAGTGAAACTCGGCGAGAAACTCAACAAGCCGGTAGTTGCCACCTGCGACGTACACTTCATGAACAGGGAGGACGGAATATTCCGCAAGATACTCCAGGCTGGCCAGGGATTCAAGGACGCCGACAACCAGGCGCCGCTGTATCTGCGCACCACCGATGAAATGCTGGCGGAATTCAGCTATCTCGGCGAGGATAAGGCGAAGGAAGTCGTGATCACGAACACCAACGCCATCGCGGACATGGTGGAAGATATCCGCCCGATACCCAAGGGGACCTACACACCGTCCATCGAGGGCGCCGAGCAGGAGCTCCAGGACCTCTGCTGGACGAGGGCGATGAACTGGTACGGCTATGAGGACAAGATACCCGAGATCGTAACCAAGCGCCTTCAGAAGGAGCTTGACGCCATCATCAAGTACGGATTCTCCGTGCTCTACATGATCGCCCAGAAGTTGGTTAAGTACTCCGAGGACAATGGCTACCTGGTAGGCTCCAGAGGTTCCGTTGGATCGTCTTTCGTTGCGATAATGTCCGGTATTTCAGAGGTAAATCCGCTAGCGCCGCATTACCGCTGCCCCAGGTGCCGTTACAACGAGTTCGTAACGGACGGCTCCGTCGGCTCCGGATTTGACCTCCCCCAGAAGAACTGCCCGAACTGCGGAATTGATATGATACGCGACGGACACGATATCCCGTTCGAAACGTTCCTCGGATTCAAGGGCGATAAGGCGCCGGATATCGACCTTAACTTCTCCGGTGAAGTCCAGGGCAAGGTACATCGCTACACTGAAGAACTCTTCGGCAAGGACCATGTATTTAAAGCGGGTACCATTTCCGCGGTACAGGATAAGACCGCATACGGCTTCGTGAAGAAGTACTGCGAGGAGCGTGGGATCGAGTTCAACAACGCCGAGATGGAGCGCCTTTCCATCGGCTGCACCGGAGTAAAGCGCACCACGTCGCAGCACCCGGGCGGAATGGTCGTTGTGCCGAATGATTACGAGGTGTACGACTTCACACCGGTACAGCACCCGGCGGATAAGACGGACAGCGACATGATAACCACGCACTTCGACTTCCATGCGCTGCACGATACGATACTGAAGCTTGACGAGCTGGGACACGATGTTCCGACCCTGTACAAGCACCTGGAGGATATGACCGGAATGAAGATCGCGGACGTATCCACCACCGACCGCGCAATTTACGACCTGTTCGTATCCACGGAGCCGCTCGGAGTCACTCCCGAGGACATATTCGCCCCCTGTGGGACCTACGGAATCCCGGAGTTCGGCACACCGTTCGCAATGCAGATGCTTCAGGACGCAAAGCCGAAGAACTTCTCTGACCTGCTCCAGATATCCGGACTGTCCCATGGAACCGACGTATGGCTCGGTAATGCGCAGGACCTCATTAAAAACGGCACCTGCACGATTTCCGAGGTTATCGGAACGCGTGACAATATCATGGTATACCTGCTGCACAAGGGCGTTGAGCCGAGCCTTGCGTTCAAGATAATGGAGATAACCCGAAAGGGCAACGCGACAAAACTGTTTGACGACACGATCTACCAGGCATTCAAGGACAACAACGTTCCGGACTGGTATGTCGAAAGCTGTAAGAAAATCAAGTACATGTTCCCGAAGGCGCACGCGGCGGCGTATGTAACCTCCGCAGTAAAGCTGTGCTGGTTCAAGATCAACCGTCCCTGCGAATTCTATGCAGCCACCCTCACGAAGCACACTGAAAACATCGAACTTGACGTGGTTCTCCGGGGCAAGGACGCCGTAAAGGCGCGTATTAAGGAGCTTCAGGGAATGCAGAACATCGGCGTGAAGGAAAAGGGCACGCTGGATGCGCTGCTTCTCATCAACGAGATGATGTGCCGTGGAATCGGAGTACTTCCGGTGGACGCTAAGCTTTCCGGTGCCGCGACCTACCACATTGAGGACGGTAAGCTGCGCATGCCGTATCTCTCCATTGCCGGCTGCGGAGCCAACGCGGCATTCAAGCTGAAGGAAGTCATCGACGCCGGGAATTACATGTGTATCGACGATATCCAGCAGCAGAGCGGACTTAACAGCACTGTCATGGATAAAATGCGTGAGATGGGAGTTTTCGGGGATATCCCCAATTCCGCCCAGATGTCGCTGTTTGATATGTAATCACAATTGCGGTATTGTTGAAAGCTGATGTGCATAATTACCAAAATATACGCTGCTTATTGACAATACCGCGCTTTTGTGTTATACTGTTAAAGTAATCTGATAGCGTGATAGCACGTTACCACACTAAAGCGGAGGGAAAGAGAATTGAAGAGATATGATCTGCTCACCCCGGAGGGCACCCGGGATCAGCTTTTTGACGAGTGCCTTGCCAAGCGCACCATACAGGAGAAACTGAGAAAGATATTCACCGCCTACGGCTATTCCGAGGTAATCACCCCGGGTCTGGAGTTCTATGACGTGTTCAACAGCAAGACCAGGTATTTTCCGCCGGAAACGATGTACAAGCTCGTGGACGGAAAGAACCGCCTGATGGTAATGCGCCCGGATAACACCATGCCGATAGCAAGACTTGCGGCTACCAGACTCCGCGAGGAGAAGCTGCCGCTCAAGCTGTACTACAACCAGAGTATTTTCATGGTGAATCCCAAGAACAGCGGCCGCGACGACGAATTTACCCAGAGCGGCATTGAGATCCTCGGCGGCGAGCGTACTGCCGCTGATTACGAGGCGCTGTCCCTGGCTGCGCAGGCGCTTTTCGCAATCGACCAGGACTTCACGCTGGAGATCGGCGAGAGCGGTATATTCCAGACGGTTGTGGAGGATCTTAACCTCCCGGAGGACAAGTCCGAGCAGATACACTCCCTCATTGAAAGCAAGAACTTCCCGGCGCTGAATGAAGCGCTCGCAGGAATGAGCGGCTCCGCAGCGGAAGCTGTCCGCGCACTGCCGTCCCTGTTCGGCGAGAGCGAAGTATTTGCCGAAGCGGAGAAGTACATGTACAGCAAGGAGCTGCGCACCAAGCTTTCCGGACTGCGCGCTACATACGAAGCGCTGTGCTCCATGGGCTATTCCGACAGAATCAAGGTGGATTTGGGACTTGCCCACAAGAAGAACTATTACACTGGAATCCTGTTCCGCGGATACGTCGAGGGCTACGGGCTTCCGGTTCTCTCCGGCGGACGCTACGACGACCTGCTCGGCGATTTCGGCAGGAACGCTGCCGCAGTCGGATTCGCGATCAATGTCGAGGCTGCCGCAAAGGTGTTCCTCCGGGATACCAGTGAATCCCTCACTAAACCGGCGGACGTACTCGTGTTCAGCGAGCCCGGCTGTGAAATAGCAGCGCTCAACCATTGCAGCGAACTTATCGACAGCGGACTTACGGTGTTCAACTCCCTGTTCGCTACCGCAGACGAAGCCGCGGAGTACGCAAAGGCGCACGGAATCAGACGCATTGACACAGTCGGCGCGAATTCCGCAGTCACCACAAAGGAGGTCTGAGCGATGAAGAACAAGACCATCAGAATTGCTCTCACAAAGGGCAGGCTTGAAAACAAGACGGTAGACCTTCTGGACAAGATAGGCTATGATGTGACGGAGCTCCGCGAGAAGGGCAGACGTCTTATTCTCTCCATTCCCGGCGAGGACATAGAGGTAGTCCTGGCGAAGGCTGCGGACGTAATTACATACGTCGAGCACGGAGTCTGCGATATCGGCGTTGTCGGCAAGGACACCATCATGGAGCACGGCGGAAAGTTCTTTGAGATAAGCGACCTCGGATTCGGCAGGTGCAAATTCGCCCTCGCCGGAAAGAAGGGAAGCAACTTCTATGAAGGCTACGGCGTAAAGACAGTAGCCACAAAGTACCCGGAAGTCACCCGGGGCTTCTTCGAAAACAAGGGTATGGACGTGGACATCGTGAAAATCGAAGGCTCCGTGGAACTTGCTCCGCTGGTTGGACTCGCAGACGGAATCGTCGATATAGTCGAAACCGGCACCACGCTGAAGGAAAACGGACTGGAAGTCTGGGAGGACGTTGCCCCCATTTCCGCCCGTCTTATAGTAAATACAGTAAGCATGAAGCTCAAGCAGCAGCGTATAGCTGAGATAGTCAAGCAGATAGAGGAGAATTTGTGATGATCAGAATAATCAAGGCTGACGGCGAGGAAAAGCAGTTCCTCGCAGAGGTAGAGAAGCGTGCAGGTCAGGTGAATGCGGACGTTGAGAAAACTGTCCGTGCAATACTCGCTGATGTAAAGGAAAACGGCGACGCAGCTGTCAAGAGCTACACCGCGAAGTTCGACTGCCCGAATGCGCAGTACTACAGAGTTCCGGACGAGGCTATCCAGGACGCGCTCACCGAGGCTAACGAGAAGAGCCCGGATTTCGTGAACGCAATGCTGAACGCTGTCGAGAATATCACCGCGTTCCACAACAGACAGAAGCGCGAGGGATTCTGCGTGACCGAGGAGAACGGCGTTATCATGGGTCAGCGTGTCCGCGGTCTTGATAAGGTGGGACTGTATGTTCCCGGCGGCACAGCCGCATATCCTTCCTCCGTGCTGATGAACGCCATTCCTGCGAAGATCGCCGGCGTCAAGGAGATCATCATGGTTACTCCGCCCCTCAAGGACGGCACTGCAAACAAGGATATCCTGGTGGCGGCTGCGCTCTGCGGAGTTGACAAGATCTACCTCGCAGGCGGCGCGCAGGCTGTTGCAGCCCTCGCTTACGGCACCGAGGAGATCCCGAGAGTTTCCAAGATAGTAGGTCCCGGCAATATCTTCGTTGCCACCGCAAAGAAGCTGCTTTACGGAACCGTGGACATCGACATGTTTGCAGGTCCGAGTGAGATACTTGTATTCGCGGACGAAACCGCAAATCCGACCTACCTTGCGGCGGATCTTATGTCCCAGGCAGAGCACGACAAGCTTGCCAGCGCTATCATGATAACCACCAGCATGGATATTGCGGTAAAGACCCAGGCGGAGATCGTGCGCCAGTCCGCTTACCTCTCCAGAAAGGACATCATCGACTATTCCATGACCAACTACGGCGCAATAATCGTCAGCGAGGACAAGGATTACGCGATAGAGCTTGCCAACAAGCTTGCCCCAGAGCACATGGAGGTCGTGGCAGAGAATCCCACCGAGTACATCGGCAAGATAGACAACGTCGGCTCCCTGTTCCTGGGTCAGTATTCTCCGGAGCCGCTCGGCGACTATTACGCAGGTCCGAATCATGTACTTCCCACCAGCGGTACCGCACGTTTCTTCTCTCCGCTCGGCGTGGAGAGCTTCCTCAAGCGTTCCAGCTATATATGCTACACCAAGGATGCTCTGCTTGACGCCGCTGATGACATAATCCTCATCGCAGAACGCGAGAAACTGACCGCGCACGCTAATTCCATCAGAGTGCGCAAAGAGGGCTGAAAATGAAAGTGCTCGTTACCGGCGGCACAGTCTTTGTCAGCAGATATTGTGCGGAATACTTCGTAAGACAGGGGCACGAGGTTTATGTGTTGAACAGGAACACGCGCCCTCAGTCCAGCGGAGTGAAACTCATTGAGTGTGACAGGCATTGCATTGGCGACAGGCTAAAAAAACATTATTTCGATGTCGTCATGGATATTACCGGATATAACGAGCGAGATGTGTCTGACCTGGTTTCGTCGCTGGGAGGATATGGAAGATATTTTTTCATCAGTTCCAGCGCGGTATATCCGGAAACGGCGCCGCAGCCGTTCAGGGAAAGCCAGCCATGCGGCGTGAATATCCACTGGGGAGATTACGGGACGAATAAAATTGCAGCCGAAAGATTTCTGCTTGACAATGTGGAGAAATTGTATATTATTCGACCGCCGTATCTGTACGGTAAAATGAACAATCTTTATCGGGAAGCGTTCGTGTTCGAATGCGCGGAAAATGACCTGCCTTTTTATGTTCCGGGCAACGGAGAAATGCCGCTTCAATTCTTTGATGTAAACGATCTGTGCAGGTTCATAGATGTACTGTTGGAGAAACAGCCAGATCAAAGGGTATTTAATGTCGGCAATCCGGATACTCTCACTGTGTCAGAATGGGTCAGGGCGTGCTATGCGGTTCTCGGGAAAGAACCGGAACTGCGCAGTGTTGCAGACCACGACCCGCAGCGATGGTTCTGCTTCAGGGATTACGCGTACTCCCTGGACGTTTCGTCACAGCAGACGCTGATGCCAGATCTAAAGCTGCTTTCAGATGGACTGCGCGAGTCGTATGAATGGTATGCCGCTCACCGTGGCGAAGTCAGAAGAAAAGATTATTTGTCCTACATAATTGATAATATAGAGGAAATGTGAAATGAACAGAACCGCTGAAATAACCAGAAAGACTAAGGAAACCGACATCGCCGTCAAGCTCGACCTTGACGGAGGAGCGAAGGCGGACATCGCAACCGGAATTGGATTCCTGGACCATATGCTGACTGCACTCGCGATACACGGCGGATTCTCACTTTCCGTGAAGTGCGACGGCGACCTGTACGTTGACGGACACCACACCACCGAGGACATCGGCATAGTCCTCGGAATGGCGCTCCGGGAAGCGCTCGGCGACCGCGCCGGAATAATGCGATATGGAAGCGCGTTCATTCCAATGGACGAATCCCTGGCGTTCTGCTCGCTGGATATCAGCGGACGCCCGTTCCTGGTGTTCAACGCAGAATTCACGAACGAGAGGGTAGGGGAGTTCGACACCTGCCTGACCGAGGAATTCATGCGCGCATTTGCGTTCAATGCCGGGATCACACTGCACCTGCGCTGTGAGTACGGATCTAACGACCACCACAAGATCGAGGCGCTGTTCAAATCCCTGGCGTATGCGCTGAAAGCCGCTGTCAAGCGGAATTCCGACGGCTCCGTGGTTTCCACCAAGGGCGTGCTGTAATGCAGGGATATAACCTCATCGTCGTCTTTTCCCCGGAGGGGGACTCCATGCTGATGTGCCGCAGGATTAAGGAGCCGTACAAGGGGCTGATAAACTTTGTCGGCGGAAAGATTGAACCCGGCGAAAGCGGCGAACATGCGGCGTATCGTGAGTTGTCCGAGGAAACCGGGATAACCGACCGGGAAATTTCCCTTGTACATCTGATGGACTTCACCTATCCGCTCGACCCGTGCTATGTCGAGGTTTACGCCGGACAGCTGAAGCGTTCCGTGAAGGTGCACGGCGAGGAGAATCCGCTGTTCTGGAGCCTGCTGGGCTGCGACTTCTTTGACATGAAGCAGTATGCCGGAGAAGGGAACATCGGGCACATCATGGAGCATGTAAAGCTGAACCGCGAGCGGATATTCAGCGTTTCCCCAATGAAAGGAGCCACAACATGATCGCAATAATCGACTATGGCGCAGGAAATCTGTTCAGCGTAAAGAATGCGCTGGATTTCCTCGGGCTTGAAAACAAAATAACCAACAGCGCCGACGACCTACGGAGCGCCGACCGGCTTATCCTCCCGGGTGTGGGCGCATTCCCGGATGCGATGAGAATGCTCGGGGAAACCGGGCTTATCAGCGTTATCAGGGAGGAAGTGCAGAAGAAACCCCTCCTGGGAATCTGCCTTGGAATGCAGATGTTGTTTGAAAAGGGCTACGAGTTCGGCGAAACCGACGGACTGGGACTTATCCCGGGCAGCGTAAAGCTCATGCACCCGGCAGGTGATCTCCCCGTTCCGCATATCGGGTGGAATTCCCTCGAGAAGAACGTTCCGTGCAAGCTGCTGGACATGTGCGCTGACGGCGAGTACGTATATTTCGTGCACAGCTTTGCCGCGGAGTGCGACAGCAGCAACGTCGCCGCGTACTGCGACTACGGCATGAAAGTTCCGGCTCTGGTGTTCAGCGGAAATGTCTACGGAGCGCAGTTCCACCCAGAAAAGAGCGGCGACACCGGACTGAATATCCTGCGCTGCTTTTCGGAGCTCTGATTCAGAAACAGCATAAAAGAATAATTTTACGCAATGGTATCAAGGAGAAACAAGATGGTAATACTGCCGGCAATAGATATAAAAGACGGGAACTGCGTGCGCCTGTTCAAAGGGGATTACAACACGGTCCAGAAGGTGGCTGACAGCTACATGGAAACCGCTCGCGGATTCGAAGCCAGCGGCGCGGAGTGGGTCCACATGGTGGACCTCGATGGAGCCAAGGACGCCACCCAGCAGAACAAGGAAATATTCATCGACGTGGCGAAGAACACGAACCTCAAGGTGGAGGTCGGCGGCGGAATCCGCAGCCTGGATACAATTGAGATGTATCTCAACGCAGGTATTTCCAGGGTGATAATCGGCTCCGCAGCGGTAAAGGACCCGGAACTTGTGAAACGTGCCGCAAAGGAATACAAGGGCAGGATTGCCGTCGGAATCGACGCCAAGAAGGGAATGGTGGCCACAGAGGGCTGGCTTGAAACCAGCAACGTGAACTACATAGACCTGGGCGTTGAGATGTGCCGTGCCGGAGTGCAGTACTTCATATTCACCGACATCGACAAGGACGGTACTCTTTCCGGCCCCAACCAGTTCATGACTAAGAAGCTTCAGGATACTCTGGCGCCCCTGGGCGGCTGGGTGATCGCGAGCGGCGGAATCCAGGACATAGGCGATATCCGTACGCTTAAGAACAACGGAATCTACGGCGCTATCTGCGGAAAATCCATCTATACCGGCAGCCTTGACCTCGCCGAGGCTGTCCGCGTGGCTGAATAAGGAGGCTGCTATGCTTGCTAAGAGAATTATCCCCTGCCTGGACGTCCGCAACGGAAAGGTAGTCAAGGGCGTGAACTTCGAGGGAATCAAGGACGTGGGCGACCCGGTGGAGCTGGCGATAGAATACAACCGCCAGGGCGCTGACGAACTGGTGTTCTACGATATAACAGCTTCCTATGAGGGGCGCGGCGTAATGCTGGACGTTGTGAAGCGCACCGCGCAGCAGGTATTTGTACCTCTCTGCGTTGGCGGCGGAATAGCTTCCGTTCATGACTTCCGCGACACGCTGAGGGCTGGCGCGGATAAGGTGTCCATCAACTCCCAGGCGGTGAAGAATCCGAAGCTCATCAGCGACGCGGCGGAGATTTTCGGCAGCCAGTGCGTGGTTGTGGGTATTGACGCCAAGCGGAACGAAAAGGGCGGCTACAGCGTGTTCATCAACGGCGGACGCGTTGACATGAATCTTGACCTGGGCGACTGGGTAAAGGAGATCCAGGAGCGCGGCGCAGGCGAAATATGCCTGAACTCCATCGACACCGACGGAGTGCGCGGCGGATTCGACCTTGATATGCTGAACTTCGTGTGTGACCGTGTGACTATCCCGGTTATCGCAAGCGGCGGCTGCGGAAAGCTGGAGCACTTCTCCGAGGTATTCGAAAAAACCAACAGTTCCGCTGCGCTCGCGGCTTCGCTGTTCCACTTCAGGGAACTCACTGTCGATGAGGTAAAGGCACATCTCCGGGAGCACAACATTCCCGTGAGAACATCTGCGAGGTCCTGATATGGGAATATTTTCTTCGAAGCCCGGCGACAACGCCAGAACCATAATGGAGCTTCTCGGCTGCCCATGTGAGTATTTCCCGGCAGGTAAGCCTGCGCAGCTTATCCATGCCACATACGAGGACGCATTCGCCAAGAAAGAAATGGGCGGATACACTCCGGTGGTTATCGTGGTGAACGATATCCTTACGGAGCAGCTTTCCGAAATGTCCCGGAGCCGCGACGAACTACTCGGCGGAGAACTTCCGGACGCGCAGCAGTGGTTCACTGAAACCCTGACGGACATGAAGGAATCCTACGGAGAGTACTGGGAGCAGATCACCGCAGAAACAGGGCACACCGGCGGCAAGATCGACCGGCTGTCCGGATTCGTGGATTTCGGCACAAAGCGCTCCCAGGAAGTCATAATCGCGAAAATACCCACTGACAAGCCCTGGGAGGTATTCGCGTGGATTCCCTTCGGCGGCTGGAACGAGTGCCCGGAGCCTGAAGTAATGATGGCTGTGGCGAAGTACTGGTTCGAGAAATATGGGGCGGTGCCTGCGGTGATCTCTCACGACGTTCTGGAATTCGCAGCCCAGCCGGTTCGCGACAGAAGCGCTGCAATAGGGCTTGCTCTAGAGCAGTATGCTTTCTGCAACGACATAATCGACCAGGGATTCCAGGAGCTTTGCGTACTCGCTGATACCCTTACAAAATCCTCCGTGTGGTCATTCTGGTGGGATTAGTACTTGAAATTCACCAGAATTTGTGTTATACTAATAAATGTGTGATATTGATTCATGGACGGTGTATTATATGGAACTGAAATTTTTTGAAAACCGCACCGAGGATCAGCTTGTCAGCGAAGTTCATGTGACTCATGCTGCTGTAGTTGTCGAGATGGACGGCAAGGTGCTTTATGTCAAGAAAAGAGGGAAGAGCACGCTCGAGCTGCCTTCCGTTGATGTTTCCGGAAACGAATTTCCGGCTATGGCGGTCAGACGTCTGCTTACGGAACAGCTGAATACCGAGGAGCGCTCCCTGCGTTTCGTGTCGGCGTATTCCGTGACCGACGGGGAGGAAACCCGGTACGGTGTGCTTTATTACGCGGATATAAGCTCAATGCGCACACTCAATGACCCGGGGCTGTGCGGAAGTTACTTTCTGTCGCTTCCTCCGGAGGACAGGGAGAAGTGGAGCAGTCCCGAAACGGATATACCGCTGCTCGAAAAAGCTACGGGGAAAAAGTAAAGTAAACTGGTGAAATAATGGACGTAAAAAAGTATTTCAAGAAGTCCGGGCTTATCCCGGCGATAATTACCGACGCAGAAAACGGCGAGGTGCTCATGCTCGCCTACATGAATGAGGAGAGCCTACAGAAGACTCTGGAAACCGGATACACCTGGTTCTGGAGCCGTTCCAGGCAGGAGCTCTGGAATAAGGGTGCTACCTCCGGGCACTTCCAGAAGGTCATAGAAATTTACAGCGACTGCGACGACGACACGCTGCTGATAAAGGTCATTCAGACCGGAGCAGCCTGTCATACAGGACACCGCAGCTGCTTCTTCACAAAAATCAAATGAGTATAAGATTGCTGTACGGCACAGGAAATCCTGCGAAGCTTGATTCCATGCGCCGTCAACTTGAGGGAACCGGAATAGAACTGCTGGGTCTGAGCGATATGCCGGGAACTCCTGTGAACGTAGACGAAAGCGGCAGGTCGCCGCTTGAAAATTCACGAATAAAGGCGCTGGCTTATTACAGGCAGTATGGCGTCCCGGTATTTTCCTGCGACAGCGGACTTTATATCCAGCAGCTGCCCGAGGAACTTCAGCCGGGAACACATGTGCGAAACATAAATGGAAAGCGGCTTTCCGATGAGGAGATGACCGAATATTACAGCGGACTTGCAAAAGAATACGGCAGGCTTACTGCACGTTATTTGAATGCGGTCTGCCTTGTGCTGTCTGAATCGCAAATCTATTATGAATACATGGGCGACGAGATCTCAGGGAACAGCTTTTACATCACCGACAAACCTCACTCCAAAAAAGTCGAGGGTTATCCACTGGACAGAATTTCTCTGAATATCCGCACTGGGAAGTACTATTACGATATGACGCCCGGCGACTATGAGCTGGAAGATAGTTTCGGCGGCGGATTCCGGAGATTTTTCATTAAAGCATTGAATATTAAGGAGTAATCAACATGATGGACGCATTCAAGGACATGTACGACGTGGTAGTTGACCGCAGAGCAAATCCGCAGGAGGGTTCCTACACCTGCTACCTGTTTGACAAGGGTATCGACAAGATCCTAAAGAAGTGCGGCGAGGAGTGCACCGAAATGGTCATCGCCGCCAAGAACAACGACAAGGACGAGCTTGCAAACGAGATAAACGACCTGCTGTATCACATGATCGTAATGATGGTAGAGCGCGGCGTTACTGTAGAGGATATTGAATCCATCATGGTGGAGCGCAGCAAAAAGATCGGCAATCTCAAGCAGTTCCATGTGAGTGACCACAACACCTGATATGGAGATAACCAGACTCACGGACATATTCGGCGATGATATTTACGCGCTGGCGCTGATCACGACCAAGAGTTTCGACTCTGCCAGGAAGATTTATGTCCGCACCACAACGCGCTGCGAGGATTATCCGGAAAGCGCGGAACTCGTGAACTTCATCGAGAACGAATACCCGCTCTGCAAAAAGGCGGAGTGCAATGACTCCGCGGTGACACTTACCGGCGTTGAACTGGACATGAAGAAGCAGGTGATTCTTGAAACGGTACTCCAGAAGCCGTTTATAGTCCGCAGCATAATCCATATGTTCTGGGAGAACGACCTGGAACCCGATGAGATCGCGAAGATAACGGGGGAGAGCGCGAAGTATGTCCGCTCGGTTATTGAGGGGCTTTCCGATGAATTACGCACGGCGCTGGACCGGAACTACAAGGATATCTGCTTCCGTATCACGGCCGGCGACAAGCTGAAGGCATATGTGATACGCAGCGTGAATTCCGGAAATAAACGGCAGTTTGAAGTCAAGCAGGACGCTGTTCCTTTACACCGCTGGACAAAAAATCAGAAGATGGCTGTCTATATTGCGGCAGCAGTTATCGCGGTGATCCTCTGTATCGTGATCCCCCTTGCAGAAAGCTATTACAACATGCGCAAGGAAGAGGGCTTCAAGGACTGGCGAAAGACCGAAGAGGCAGGGCAGCAGACCGCCGAAGTGGTTTTGGAAGAGGAATTGGAAGTCAGCTTGATGTAACTTATAAATTTTTTCAAAAAGATATTGCTTTTTTCGGAAAAATGCGCTATAATAAATCTGTAGGGATTTTAACGATCCACTTCTAATTCAAAGGAGATCAAAAGCATGTTAGTATCTGCAAAAGAAATGCTGAACAAGGCTCGCGACGGCAAGTACGCTGTAGGTCAGTTCAACATCAACAACCTTGAATGGACAAAGGCTATCCTTCTCACCGCTGAGGAGTGCAAGTCCCCTGTTATCCTCGGTGTTTCTGAGGGCGCAGGCAAGTATATGTGTGGTTATTCCACCATCGTTGGCATGGTAAAGGGCATGATCGAGAACCTGCATATCACAGTTCCGGTTGCACTGCACCTCGACCACGGTACCTTTGAGGGCGCTAAGGCTTGCATCAATGCAGGCTTCTCCTCCATCATGTTCGACGGCTCCCACTATCCGATCGAAGAGAACATCGCAAAGACCACCGCTCTGGTAAATACCTGCGATATTCTTGGCATCTCCCTCGAGGCTGAGGTTGGTTCTATCGGTGGCGAAGAGGACGGCGTTATCGGTATGGGCGAGTGCGCTGATCCCAAGGAATGCAAGATGGTAGCAGATCTTGGCGTTACAATGCTGGCTGCTGGTATCGGTAACATTCACGGTAAGTATCCCGCAAACTGGCCTGGTCTGTCTTTCGATACTCTCGCTAAGATCAAGGCAGAAGTTGGCGATATGCCGCTGGTTCTGCACGGTGGTACAGGTATTCCTGACGACCAGATCAAGAAGGCTATTTCTCTCGGCGTTGCAAAGATCAACGTTAACACCGAGTGTCAGCTGGTATTCCAGGAAGCTACAAGAAAGTACATCGAAGAAGGCAAGGATCTCCAGGGCAAGGGCTTTGATCCCAGAAAGCTTCTCGCTCCCGGCTTTGAGGCTATCAAGGCTAAGGTTAAGGAGAAGATGGAACTGTTCGGTTCTGTTGGCAAGGCTTGATCTCTTTGATCATACCTGTCGCGCCGCAATTGCGGCGCGATTTTTTTACAGTAACACTTTAGCGTAAAATTAATGTTTTATGCAGTGAGATTAATGAATCTGTCAAAACCGTTGCATGAAATTTGTCATACGGTTGTCAAAAAAATTAGAAAACCTACTTGAATTTTTGCGTCAACTATGTTATATTATATATAGGTGATACAGTGCGGCTGCATGGAAATGCTCGGCAGGGCAGACCCCGTGTTGACCGGCAGTATTCAGCGATCAGATCGGAGGACATATCATAATGAGAATTCTTTACGCTGCAAGTGAAGCACGTCCTTTTGCTGCGTCCGGCGGACTTGCCGACGTTGCTGGTTCTCTGCCGAAGGCGCTTTGTGCCGCAGGGCAGGAGGCGTGCGTTGTTATGCCATACTATGTAAATTCATTCAAGCCTGAACAGAAGGAAAAGATGAATTACATAACCAATTTCACCGTTCCTGTCGGCTGGAGAAGCCAGTATTGCGGACTTTTCTCCCAGCAGGTTGATGGCGTTACCTATTTCTTCATCGACAACGAGTTCTATTTCAAGCGCGATAACGGACTTTACGGATACTTCGATGACGCAGAGCGTTATGTATTCTTCAGCCGTGCTGTGCTCGAAATGCTGAAATATATCCAGTTCAAGCCGCAGGTCATTAACTCCAATGACTGGCAGTGCGCGCTCATCCCGGTTTATTACGATCTTTTCTACCGTAATGCCGGCGGTTGCTATGACAACATCAAGCATGTGTTTACGATCCACAATATCGGCTATCAGGGTCAGTATGGCCTTGATTTGGTGAAGGATATTGTAGGTATCCCTCCGCACAAGGTAAATATCATTGAATACGATGGCGACATCAACTTCATGAAGGGCGCTATCGAGGTCGCTGACAAGGTGACTACTGTATCCCCCACCTACGCAAAGGAAATTCTGGATCCGTGGTTCTCTCACGGACTTGACAGGATTCTGGCAAGCAAGCAGTACAAGACCTGCGGATTTCTGAATGGTATTGACACGGATATGTACAATCCGGAAACCGATACTGCCATCGCCGCTAATTTCAGCGCAAAAGATCACAAGGGTAAGGCTGCATGCAAGAGCGCTATTTTTAATGAGTTCGGCATGCCAGAGTATAAGATACCTCTGCTGACCATGATCTCGAGATTCGCTGATCATAAGGGCTTTGATCTTGTTCGCGCAGTATTTGACGATATAATCGCAACAGACATGCAGGTAGTGATTCTCGGTTCTGGCGAGAGCCAGTATGAGGAGTTCTTCCAGAACATGCACTGGCGTTATCCAGACAAAGTAGGCTTCTACCGCGGATTCAACACCGGTCTTGCAAAGAGACTGTACGCAGGCTCAGATATGTTCCTTATGCCTTCTAAGAGCGAGCCCTGCGGACTTGCTCAGATGATCGCGGCAAGATACGGAACTATTCCGATTGTAAGAGCCACCGGCGGACTCAAGGACAGTATCGTGGACTACGGCGACAACGGAATCGGATTTACTTTCCAGAGCTATAACGCACACGATATGCTGGGCGCAATCCAGCGTGCGAAGGCTGCTTACGACAACCGTATGTCGTGGGGCAAGCTTGTTACTCGCGCAATGAAGGCTGATTTCAGCTGGGCACAGTCTGCTAAGCTTTACATTGGACTTTACAGGGAACTCTGCGGTGAATAAATAAAATTGAGGGGCTGTGTTTGCAGCCCCTTTTTATGTACACTTTGAATAGGAAATGCCCCCTGGAATCAATCCAGGGGGCATATTAATTATCATCAGATATGCTCATTCAGATACTGAATCAGCTGACCGATCTGTGGCTTGGAGAACTGACCGTCGGCGCCTACGCTCTCGCCCTTGATTCTCATCTGATCATTGATGAGGGAAGAGAAAAGGTAAACTGGAATACTCTTTAAAACCGGATCGTCCTTGATCTGCTTAGTCAGATGGTGTCCGTCCATTTTCGGCATTTCGATATCGCTGATCACGCAGGAAATCTCATTCAGGATATTTCCGCCGAGTTCCTTGTGCGCGCTGACGTAATCCCATGCGTCCTTGCCGTTGTCGAAGTGTACAACATTCTGATATCCGGCATTGTGCAGCGTATTTACGATAAGCGTATTCAGGAAAGGGGAGTCCTCCGCGATAACAATGTGCTTTGAGGACTTATCTCCGTCAGTCGGAACGACGCCGGAAGTGTCGAAAGCAGCGGAAGGATCCATATCGGAAACTATCTTCTCGAAGTCGAGTATAAGTACGATTCTGTCCTTGAACTTAGCGATACCAGTAGCGATGTTGTGTGTTCCATCACCTGCCATTGCCGGCGGCTTCTCAATGTCCTCCCAGGAAATGCGCTGAATACCCTTTACGGAGGAAACGTGGAATCCCACGTCCTTGCCGTTGAAGTGGCAGATGATGAGCAGGTCGTGCTCAGGATCCGGGCTTTCCTTATGTAAAATGGTATGGAGGTTGATAACCGAGATCACCTTATCTCTGGGGGTGAAAACGCCCTCGAATGCCGGGTGTGAATCAGGAACCGGAACCATCGGCTGATAGTTCATAATTTCAGTGACCTTGGCGATATTTATACCAAAGCTCTGGGTGCCTACCATGAATTCAAGCACTTCCAGCTCGTTGGTACCGCTCTCTAAAAGAATGTTGGTTTCCATTTCGTACTCTCCTTTATCTTTGGTCTAGAGTAATTCTATTTATATTATACAACAACCGTTCGAAAAAATCAATAGATTTTGTTAAAAAATGTTTTTTACAGGTCAATATTTCGGACGAAGATTCTCACGGCGCTTTGCTACCTTCTTGATCCACACGAATACAAGGACAAGGAGTGCCAGAAGAACGACCAGCCTAATGACAAGCGCCCAAACATCAAAGGGGACTATTGTCAGGGAATACAGCCTGCCGATATCGTCGCGGAAATACAGCGAGCCATTGCTGGAAGCGCAGAACGCCCCGTTCTCAAAGTACTCTATCCGCGCTAGAATCGAATAGGACGGCTCGGAGCTGTCGTCCATGTCGAGTATGCTGAATATTGCCCACTTGTCGTCGTATTTTCCAACGGTGTAAATATACGGCCCGCTGCCATAATGCACCTGCGGAGTGCAACCGTTCTTGATATCGGATATGATGTAGGACACCTCCATGTTGAGGTTGTCCATGATGTAAAATCCTTCAGCCGTGGAAACATACAGCCGTCCGTTCCACGCAACAGGGGAGGAGGGGTCTGCGCCTATCTCGCAGAAAGTCAGCGTATCCTCCTCAAGGGTTCCGTCGGAATTCAGCCGCAGCTTCCCGGCGTTGCCGTCCATGGTAGAGAAGAAGACCGCGTACTGAGAAGTGAACGGTGCGCCGGAAATCTCCTTTCCCACCGGGATCTCGTTGCAGGAATCCCCCTTGTAGTCGTGGGTGTAAACGCTGCTTCCTGCCGCGAAAATCACATAGTCCCCCTGGACCGCCGGTGCGGAGATTTTGTCAGTCACTTTATAGGTCCATATCGTGTCAAGTCCCTCACTGGTAAGGTCAATGCACATCAGCTCGTATCCGTCGTCCAGCTGAACAGTAAGGTATCCCATGTCGTCTATCATTGCACAGTCCGAAGCCACGCTGCCGTCAAATGTTCGGGAAGAAACCACCGTCAGGTCCAGCGCATTTATCACGGAAACGCCATTCAGCGTAGGCTGGAGCAGCGTATTTCCGAGCAGCGCTCCGGAATACTCCGTGGAGCACTCCCCAGGGAGTTTGACGCTGTCCGCAGTTTCGCCGGTCGCTTCACTTATCGCCAGCAGGGAATCCCCGGCAGGCAGAAGCACCTTGTCGCCGTATGCTATCGGAATACCGGAATTCTCGCGCTCCACGTCGCCGCCCCACTGGATCTGCGTGTACTTATTGCTGTGAGCCGCCGCCGAGGGAGTAATGAACTTCTTCTCGCCGTTGAATCCGGCGTTTTCTGCTGACGCGGTGATCCCGGTCATGAGTAATGTCGCAGCCGCCGCTGCCGTAATGATCTGCTTTTTCGTAATATCACCTCATAGATAGATTGCCTTATTCTGCCCGAAGGAATACAGCGCGAGTTTTACCTCGCCGTTTCTGCATTCCGGCATGAGTATCGGGAGAATTTTCTTATACAGAGCCAGCTGCCTGGAATAGGCAGGGAGCTCGTTTTCAAGACTTCCGGCGCTGTCGCTCTTGTAGTCCACGACGACCGCTTTTCCATCCTTTATGAACATCATGTCAACACGACCCTGGAGAATCGTTGTGCCAGCCGCGCCGGGGATTATCTCCGCCGCAGGAAGCTCCGCAAATATCTCGTATTCACGTTCCAGCTTCTGGGCTGTGAGCATATCCTGCCCCAGTCCGCTCAGGAAAAACAGCGTAATCCGCCGTATCATGTCCTGCTTTCTGCCGTTTTCCAGGCAGAATATTTCCTCCGGGCGGAGCCGCTCATTCTCGCAGAGCGTATCGATCGCATTTTCTACTGCGGCGCTCATGTCCTCGTCCGAGAAATCCGCGCGCAGGGTTTCCAGCGGAAACAGCTCCATTATATGATGGTAGGTGTTCCCGACAAGTATTCCACTTATTCTCAGCCCGGCCTTTTCCGGCGTTAGGAATACCGGCTTGGTCAGGGTGACTTCATCGTTGTCCTCGGGCGGCTCGTCCATGTGGGCAAGCTCCGTTACGCTGAATCTGCTGTGCAGAGCGGATTCATCGGTGTAGGGATAGGTTTCCTTCAGCGTTTCACTGATGAATCTAGCCACATCTTCGTCCGCACCGCTGAATTCCGGAACGGAAGCTTCGACTGAATCCGGCTCCGGAAGCCTTTCCGTAAAGAAACTGATTTTCACCCCGGGACCCTCAAGGAATACAGGCTCGCCGGTGGCAGGAATTACATTTCCGTACCTCAGCAGGGAACTGAGTATCCACTTGATATGCGAATTTCCTGCCAATACAAATTCCGGTGTAAAGCTGTCAGTAACGCACTCAGCCGCTGATTTCCCGGTACACTGCCCGATCATGATAAGCTTTTCCCGGGCGCGGGTCATGGCAACGTAAAGCAGCCGGAGTTCCTCGCCTATCTGGGAGCAGTTCACAGAAGCCTGCGCTCCGTTGAAGCTGACGGTCTGGAGCCTGAGTCGCTGGTTGATCAGCGTATTTTTCAATCCTATTCCGGTGCGCCGGTCGATGACAATACTGGAAGCGCGCTCATCGTGGAGCGCAGTTCCAAGTCCGCCAAGAATGACGATGGGCATTTCAAGTCCCTTTGACGCATGGAAAGTCATTATCTTCACGGCGTCCGACGCTTCCTGTGGGATTACTGCTTCCTCCAGCTGCCCGGAGTTCTCGCGCACCGCGTCGGTGTACCTCAGGAAGTCGTTCAGCGTGCCACCGCCGGAATTCTCGAAATCCGCCGTGTATTTCAGCAAAAGCCTTATATTTGCAAGCTTCCGGTCGCCGCGCTCATAGGTGGAGATCACGGAGAAGAAGTCCGTGCCGTCGTATATCCGCCGAATCAGCCGTTCCACGGAGTTATTCGCCGCAAACGTCCGGAATGCGCTTATATCCTCTGAGAAAGCTGCGCATTTTGAGTCGATCTCACGATTCAGTCCTGCTTCTTCAAGCTGAGCCAGGATTTCACACGCCTGTTCCGAAAGCTCCGGCTGGGCAAGGTCGCTGCCGCCGGCGCATGCAATACAGCAGAACAACGACTGCTTTGCAAAGCTGTCGTAAAGCGGTCTGAGGTCGACTCCGGAGTTGTCCAGCGCTTCAACGTCATAGCCAAGTATTCCGAGCCGCGCCTGGGAAATATCCTCGGCGGTCATGCCGTAAAGCGGCGACATTAAAACAGTAAGAAGCTCCTCGTCCAGCTGCGGATTGTCGATCACCTTCAGATAGTCGAGTATGAGATTGATCTCGTCCGCGGAAAGGTAGCTGCTGCCGCCGCTTGCCGCAACGGGGATTCCCAGATTTTCAAGCTCCGCGCGGTACTCCGCGAAATGCGACCTGCTGCGTAGAAGAATCGCGAAATCCCCCCAGGTGCAGGGGCGCGTGGAATCCGCGTCCTGCTTCACCGGGAACTTTTCCGCCGCCATTTTCTGTATCAGCGCTGCAGTGAATCTCGCTTCCGCCACCGGATTGGTCGCTTCAAGCACCAGGTCGTCGGATTCCGTGGCGGCGGAATCCTTTCCCGGCTTCTCCCGGGCAGGGAAGTCCAGCAGATACATCTCCGTGGAGTGATCCGCGTTGTCCTCCGGATAATCCGCACCCCGGGTAAGCTGGTTGTTGTCGGAGTAATCCACCTCGCCGTACTTTTTCGTCATTACTCCGTCGAACATCGCATTGACTGCCCTTATCACACCTTCCCGGCTGCGGAAGTTCATGTTCAGTGGCAGCGCCTCGAATCCGCTTCCGGGAGTGCAGCAACGCGCCATTATCTCCGGGTTTCCTCCTCGGAACGCATAGATGGACTGCTTGATGTCACCCACAAAGAACAGGTTATTCTGTTCCCGGGAAATCAAGCGGAATATCTCATATTGCAGGTCGTTGGTATCCTGGAATTCGTCAAGGATTATGCACTGATAACGCTGAGAAAGTTCGCCGCGAAGTCCGCAGTTCCCGTCGCGCAGCTTGTCGAGCAGCATTCGTTCGCAGTCTGCGAAATCCACCACTCCTGCCTTGCGTTTGATGGCAGTGAATTCATGATGTAATCTCCGCACCAGCATTACCAGGGCGGTGACGGCGCGCTGCTGCGGCACTAGTTCGTTCTTTACCACGTCCGCAGAATATCCGCAGCCCTCCCGGATATCGGCGCAGTACTTCTGAATGCGCTTTCGTATTGCTTCCACATCCGCCTTCATCTGCTTGTAGTCCGGGTTGTTCCGTGGGATTCCGCTGCGGCTGAATGCGCCAAACGCAGGTTCCGTGCACCCGGCGTTGAATCTCTCGAAATCCGGGATCGTGGGGGAATGCCCCTCCGGAAACGCCAGTTCAAAGGAATCCAGCACAGCCCTAACAGCGATCTCGTCCACCTCAAGCACGGAAAGGAACCTCTCGCTGAAGGACGAGTCTGCATTTTCGCACATGGTACGGTATTTCCCCATGCATGCCGAAAGCAGCCTGCACTGACGGCGCAGGTTGCTGACGATTACCGGCAGGAAGCGCTGTTCCATCTTCTCAACGCTGCTGAATACCTCGGCGCAGCCGTCCAGCCATTCCTCGCTGTCCGCCAGGGAAGTGGACCGGAGGAATACCGCAGTCACCGCCTCCCGGAGTTTTACGTCCGTGCTGAACGAAAATGATTTATGCAGTAGTTCCCGGGCGGAATCTCCAAGTGCATCCTTCTCCTCGGCGGAAAAGCTGCCGCCGAATCCGGAATACACCGCCGGAAAATCTCCGGCGAATTCCTCGGAGTAGAAGTACTCCATGGTATTATCCAGCGCTTTCTGCCGCATAATAAGCCCCTTGCTCTCCTCCACGATAGAGAAGTTCACCGGCAGGTCGAAAAGCTCCGCATTTTCCCGGAGTACCCCCAGGCAGAAAGAGTTGATGGTGCTTACGACGGAGCTGCGGAATTTTATCAGCTGCTCCCGGGAAACGGCGTTCTCCTCTCGGCTCCTGGAAGCTGCGTCTATTGCCTTTGTCATACGCGTGCGAAATTCGTCCGCTGCGTTTCGAGTGAACGTGAGTATCGCGAATTTATCAGCGCTGACCGGGGTTATATCCTGCTCCAGGTCGCCCTTGATCAGTCTGACGACACGTTCAACGAGCAGCGCAGTCTTACCGCTTCCTGCCGCCGCAGTCACACAGGCGGAGCGGTCCGAGGGGAAGTTTATTGCGGCTTCCTGTTCGTCTGTCCATTTTATTGGCTTGCTCATATCTTATGTTCTCCTGTCATCAGGTCAGGGATCCGATGAATCCGTCCTGGTCCTCTGCCGGCTTCTTCCTGGTCCGGCTCTTCGGCTTTTCGGGAACTGCCGGCTTTTCCTCTGAAGAAGGAACCGGAGCGGCTTCCTGCGGCTCTTCGTCGATTCCGACAGTACCAAGCTTGCGTTCGGTGATCCCATCGTCAACTATCACGCCGTGGCTGTCCTGGTTGCCGCAGACTCCCTTATAGCGGCAGTACTGGCAGGATTTCTGCTGCCCGGATTTGCCGTCCTCGGTGTATATCGTCGGTATCGCTTGGACATCACCGCTGTATATTTTCCGGAGCACTCCCCGGGTCTGCTCAAGGATCTCGTCCCGTAACTTCCGGAACTGCGCCGGAGTGGGCTGCGCGTCCTCCCTGGGATTCAGCTTCTTCTTGCTGATCTCGTCCCCGGAGTTCAGTATCATGCTCGCATAGCGCTCCGCGAACTTTTCCATCTCGAATTTGGTGTCGTCGTCCTTGACGCACATTCCGCTGGGGTAGTGACCCTTGGTAAGCAGCGCGAGAAGCCCTGCCGGAGTGCTGGAAGCGTCCGTCATTCTGGCGGTGAGGTAGCTCACCCCACCCGGCGTAACCTGCGGATTCGCGTCGCATAGCGCTATCAGATAAATCAGCATCTGTGTATTAACACCATACAGCGCATTGGAAAGCTTGAACGCATGCCCTCCGGTCTTGTAGTCCACGATCCGGATATATTCATTGCCGCCCTCGCTGCGGAACATGTCCGCGCGGTCCACGATACCAGTTATTGCCACGGTTACGCGGTCGTTCACCTTTATCCTCAACGGAGGTACAGACAGCTGCTTGGTATTCAGCGGCAGCGGCTCGGAGTGCCCCGAAAGGTCGTCCAGGGTCAGCTGTTCGCCGTCGGTTTCCTCATTTATATTCGGAAGTTCCGCAACGTTGCCGTCCTGGAATTGCAGTTCGAATAGCACCGGGCGGTAGTCACGGCTGCTGAACTCCTTCTGGAGCACTATCAGCAGGTCGGCGCAGCTTACCGCAAGTCCCTCGTACATGTAGTTGAACGCCCGGGTGCGGTTTCCGCTGCCGCCCATGTTCTCATCGGCATACTGCCGGAGGAGTTCCGCGGATTTTTCCGTCAGCTGCTCCCGGTTCAGCCGGAAGAACTCGTGCATTTTCGTGCAGTACTCCGACAGGGTTTTCTCGAGCACATAGTGAACCGCGCTTCCGACCTCGGAATTCGCCGCATTCAGCGTGCGGCGTTCCCGTATCTTCAGCCCGAAGCGGCAGAAATACTCGAACCGACACTTATTGAGTCCCTCCAGCTTAGTCGCGGAAACACGGTTTGCCCGGAACAGCTTTCCGGCTGTGTCCGGTGAGAGCCTGTGACGATACGCTGAGGGGCGCTCCAGTACTAGTCTTTCCAGCTTCTGTGCGTATTCTCCGTCGCCGGAAAGCTCCAGTGCCCTGCGGAGTGTGCTGCGCCTGCCGGCGTCGTTATCGCCGAACAGGGAAGCGTACCTTGCGCGCAGTGAGTACTTCGTCCTGCAATAGAAGTCGTCGCCGAATTCCGCGCCGTTCCCGGCATATTCCTCCCGGATCTGGGGAAAAAGCTCCAGCAAGTCGCTTATCACATCGGAGCGCGTGAGAGTGTCGCACGCGGTGCTGAGCACCGGATAGGTTAGATACAGCCGATCTGTCGCCAGAGTCATAGCGCGGTAAGCCTGATAACGGTTGTAGTGGTAGCGCTCCTCCTGCTTCATGCTTATCTTTATATCACTCTCGCCGAGAAGTTCCGCTTCGTAATCCGAGAAAAGTCCGCAGCCGGAAGATTCCTCCGGGAACATTCCGTAGCATGCGCCGGCAATGAACGCCACCTTAATATTATCCGCACGGGTACGCCCCGTATCGCCGAGTATCACGCAGTCAACCAGCTGGGGCGGCTTTGCAAGCTCCGCTTCAGCGCAGATATCCCGGAAAAGTGAGTAGTAGTCACTGGGGGTTATCTCTTCGTTACCAAGCGCGGAATGAATCGCCTCAAAGATACCCACCAGGATATCCCACAGGGCGGTACAGCTTTCCTCCGCAGACAATACTGCCTGCTCAATTCCGGTTTCCGTAAAGAGAAAGCTGCATATGCGCTCGCTGAGCCACGCTCCGGTGCATTCCCCGGCACGTTTCTTCTCAATTATCTCATCGCGCAGCAGGATTACCGGCACCACAGCGGATTCGCGAACGGATTCCGCACGCTCCGCCTGTGCCTGGTCATCCCTGCCCATCTTGTCGGTGGTGAACTCCTGCTGTAGCTGGTCGCCGTGTATCTGCCAACGGAAGATATATCCGTCAAAGCTGTCTATATCTGCCAGAGAAAGCGCACGGAATTTTCCGTCCTCGTCTTTAACGCGCAGAAAGCTGCTGCGAACATAGCTGAGCAGATTCTCGGCATTCGGCTCGTCAATCGCTTTCAGCAGGGAAAGTATCAGATTGGTGAGCGGTGTATTCAGAATCGATTCCGGAATATCGCAGAATACCGGGATATCGTACTTTGCAAACGCACTTTCCGCCGGAGAGCGGTGGTCTTTCGGAGAGGAGCAGAGCACGGCTATTTCGCTGTAACGATAGCCCTCCTCGCTGATCAGTCGCTTTATTTCCGCGGCAATGAAATCCATCTCGCTGTAGGCGTCGTCAGCGCGTATTACCCGAACGCTGCTCATATCCGTTTCCGCGTCCGGAGTGCTGCTCCACAGCAGGTCTGAGGCGCGTATTATGCCCTCGACCATTCCGCGGCTGTTTTCCTGCAATGGCTCGGGAATCCCGTCCTCGCCGGAAAGCCGGTCGATATCCGCCAGAATAGTGCGGAACAGGTCGCGCTTGTCGTTTTTGTCGCACACAAAGGCAAAGCAGGCGTATTCCGCGCGCTCCGCCGCCGAGCGCAGCAGCATGAGCTGACTTCCGGAGAAGGAGTTGAATCCGTCCACGAAAACATGCTTCCCGTTAAACCAGCCGTAACGCATGGCAAGGTCAGCTGCGCGCATTGTGACGTCCAGCTTGTCGGTATAGTTGGCGGAAAGGATCTGGTCGTATTCCGTATACAGTGCGGAAATATCGCGCAGCTTAGCAAGCAGCGCCGGGCTTTCCACCGGGGGAGTATCTTCGCCCAGGCGTTCCGAAAGTCCTGCGCAGTCGATTCCGGCGGTCTTGAAAAGGGAAACAGTCTTGACCATTCCGGGAGCGAATCCCGGCTTACGCGAAACCCTGCCAAGGCTGTTCAGTTCGACGTCGCGGCTGCGTACAGCCCGGTACATTATAACGCTCTTGGTGATGTCGTCGGCAGGAGGCTTCTCAGTGCTGTATCTTGTCACAATCTCGTCGGAAATGCGCGCTATCGTGCGCACGCGGATATGCTGGAAAAATTCCGTGCGCCCCAGGGCAGCGCATTTCCGGAACAGGGCGCGCTCGGTTTCAAACACGAACTGGTCCGGGACGATTATCATTGCTTCCTGCCCCTCGGACACGGTCTGGAATATTCTGTTGTAAAGTTCGCCGGTAACGTCGGCGCAGGCTTTTCCGGTGATTATTTCAGCCAATTACAGCACCTCCTTATTCAGTGAATACAGATATCTCCGTCCCTGGGTCCCGACCTGGACAATTATTCCGGCGGCGCGCAGTACTTCCAGCCGGAGCGACGCAGAGGATTCCTTCGCGATCTTACAGAAATCCGCCTTGGTGAACTGCTCAGGCAGCCCCTCCGGCAGGAATACGCGCAAACCACCCGGAAGCGGAATTCTTATCTCCTCCACAAGTTCCAGCGGGATCCGCGTTATCTGCGCCTTCTTGCGGACTGAGCGGCTGCGCATATCCGGCTTTTGTCCTCCGGGGTAGGCGATACGGCGTTCCGTTTTCAGCTTGGCGATGATGATAGTCAGCCGGCTGTCCGACAGGAAGTCCCTGATGGAATACAGCTCCTCAAAGAGCGCCAGCTTCCTGTACATACGCCGGAACGGAGTTTCCTCAAGCACCTCTCCGGTGTCGGAATCCACATACACGTTCCTGGTGAGAACCTCCATCGGGTGCACGATAGTCACACGGGAGGCTTCGGTAAACGCTTTGAGCTTCTCCTTCAGCACATACAAGTGCCGGGTCTGAATCTCGAAGATTCCTTCCTCCGTCACAGCGTCCGCAAAGAATTTGCCTATCCTGACCTCCTGGTCATCGCTGTAGGGCGCGTAGTAATTCTTCAGCACTGCGTGGATAAGCTTCTCGTTCTGAGTGCCTACCGAGCCATGCATTCCGCGCACCCGGGACATTCCTGCGCTTAGCGCATTGGAAAAACGTTCAGCATTTATGAGCGGCTTGGGAACTTCTCGCTCCCTATCTGGCAGGGAAATTCCGCATTCCTCTGCGATATAGCAAGCGACAGCACCTTCGTCGTTGGAACCTATGACTGTATCCGCCGCCTGCTTCAGTTCATCGCAGGAATTCGCGACAGCCACTCCGACGTCCGCTGCTCTTATCATCGACATGTCGTTGTTGTTATCCCCGAAGCAGACGAGCCGGTCAGCGTGCGTGAGTTCAAGTACCTGTAGCAACGCGGAAGCCTTGCTGGCGTTCCTGCTGAAAATCTCGTACCACAGCTCGTCCTTGTTGTATGTGTCCGGCATAAAATTCACAGCGAATCCGTTCTCCCGGCTGAAAACGCTGTCAAGCTCCGTAATATCTGTTTTCGGGTCAAGCAGGGTAAAATAGAATACGCGCCCCCGGAAAAGCTCCTCCCGGGACTTGACCGGACGCAGTCTTTTGTCGCCTTGCCTTGTACTGACGTATCCGTACACATCCTCCAGCCTGTCCTCAAGGTAGCTTACGCGCTCCCTGCCGTCAATGTAGGAATACACCAGCGGTGCGAGACCGTTGCTGTTGAAGTAGTCCAACGCCAGCCGGAGGGAATCCCGGGAAAAGATATTCTCGACAATATGCCTTCCATCTCTGGGATCAACGACAAAAACCCCGTTGAACGTTACAGCGGGGCAGTTAAGTCGAAGCTTTGTGAGCAGGGGAGAAGCGCTGGAATAGGAGCGCGCAGTCGCAAACGTGAAGAGCACGCCCCGGTCGGTCAGCTGATTAAGCAGTTCAGCGCTTTCATCAGAAATGCTTTTATCGGAACGCAGAAGAGTCCCGTCAAGGTCAGTGGCATAAAGCGTCATTATGTTACTCCGAAATTCAATCAATCGCGCTGGGGGTCAACAAATCTGTGATTGAGCATGTATTCGCGCAGCTCCTCCATCGTCGGAAGCCCTGCGTTATCGCTGGCATTCTGTATTTGCATGCTTCCAACGGCGTTTGCGCGGAATACAGCTTCTCCAAGGGGGATCTCATCGCATATTCCGCTGATAAGCCCTGCCGCGAATCCATCGCCGGCGCCGGCAGTATCCACCACGGAATCCGCAGCGAAAGTGGGAGCGATTCCGCTCTCGACATGGCTCTTGTAGTACGCGCCCTGTTTTCCCAGCTTGACAACAACTTTTTTCGTACCAAGAGATAAGTAGTGCTCCGCAATTTCCTCCGGGTCGGAAAGCCCACACAGGGTTTCGGCTTCCTTCAGGCTCGGCAGGAACACGTCAGAATTCGCCGCGAACTCATTCAGCAGAGCAATGGTTTCCGGAGAGCAGTCCCAAAGCTGACAACGTAGATTGGGATCAAAAACGACGGTAATATTTCCTGCCTTTGCCCGCTTTACAAGGTGGTGCGCCGCTCTGGCAGCCGATTCCGAAATAGATGGGAATATGCCAGTAAAATGCACCGCCCTTATATCCGACAGGTCAAGGGAATCCACGTCCTGTTCGCAGAGGAAGGAAGCCGCGGAATCCTGCCGGAAGTAGTATATTTCATGTTTGCCCGGCTCGGATTTGCTCTTCATCATCGCACCGGTATGATGAGCCGGATCAGTTATGATAAGGTCGTCGGATATTCCGTTTGCCTTCATGAAGCTGCGAATGCGCATTGCCCGGGGATCATCTCCAAGCCGCGTCATGAATCTCGGGCAGATTCCCAGCCGGGAAAGTCCCACGGCAACGTTCATTTCTGCGCCGGAAACGCTTGCCCTGAAATGCGATATATCGGCAAGAGCGCCCTCCTCCTCGGCAAGAAGCAGTTCCATAGGCTCACCGATCAGAAGTACCTTATCCATAATTAAACCCTCTCTTTTTATACGTCTGTATTTTCCCCGTAATATCGCGAAAATGATACTACTATAATATTATAACAGATTTTTTTTATAAATCAAGGCATTTATACGGATAAATGAAGATTTTTTGCTTACATAATATGTAACCGCCGGAGCGGCGGCGGAGCCCAGCACCGAATCCATCTGCTCCAGCATAGTTTCTGCGAACACGGCGTATCCCCTCGCCGGATCGTTCAGGAAAACATGCGTTACTGCGCCGACGATCATTCCGTTCTGTATTATCGGACTGCCGCTCATTCCTCGTACTATCCCCCCGGCGGAATCCAGCAGTCTGCCGTCAGTCACCCTGATGACCATTCCCTTGGTTCCGTTCATGGCGCACAGGTTGATCTTCTCTATCTCGATGGAGTATTCCTGCGGCTCGCTGCCGGATATGGTGGACAATATCACTGCCGGACCGCACTCTACCTCCTGCCGGAAAGCCACCGGGAGCGCTTTGCCCTCGTATTCCTGCGAAAGCTCCCCGAACACTCCCACAGGCGTATTCGCCGAAAGTGCGCCGACGGTGCTCGGGCACAGATCTCCGCACAGTTCGCCTGCCTCGCCGTTACAGCCCTTGACCACGCTGTATATTTCCGCCTGAGTAACCTCGCCGCTGGACATCGGCATAAGATCCCCGGTAGTCACGTCGCTCACCGGGTGCCCCAGCCCTCCGAACACTCCGGATTCCGGATCGTAGAAGGTGAGGGTGCCTATACCTGCCGCGCTGTCCCTGACCCAGGCTCCGAGCCGAAGCTGACCTTCCGCGCTCTGCGGAACTATGGTGACGCACTTCTCGCTGTCGCCGCGCGAAAAAACCACTCGGCTGCCAGAGGGCTCCATCTGCACCGCCGCCGCGATCTCGGAATTCGTCTGCACGGGAATTCCGTTCACGTCCGATATTATGTCCCCGGCGCGTATTCCAGCCTTATCCGCTGGGGAACCTTTGTTCACAGAAACCACCATGACTCCCTCGGTGCGCAGCTTGATCCCAAACGGAGTACCCCCGGGCACCATCATGCGCCGCTCCACCTGCGACAGCTCTACCTGCTTAATGCGCATGTTTACCACAGAGTATCCCCAGCCGCCGTATTGCTCCGTAAGCTCCGCGCCCATGAATCCGCCGCTTATTTCTCCGCCGGTCTGCACTAAAAGCTCCCCGGGAAGAACCGCGGAATAAATCCCGATGAATCCCACCGCCGCCGCTATCAGCCAGCAGAATACCCCGGAAATCCAATTGCCTGCTCTTTCCATCATTTCACCCCGATATATTAATTCGGAGAATCTTCTCCGTCACGCTTTTACTATTTGCAGGCGTGGGTGAAATATAAAAGGAAATTACAAGCGGAATTATATGTCCCGAACATGCTTAGCCGTCTCGGGCGCGTTTATATAAATGAATAAAAATATTATGTCCATTTTCCCTGTAAAAAACATGAGAAATAATTTTGTCAACATGTCAAATATACTTGACATGTTGACAAATATATGTTATACTGATTACGAGGTGAGATTATGGCAAAAAATCTCAGATTAAAGGCAGCCAGGGCTTCAATGGATATTTCACAGGAGGCTCTTGCCAAAAAGATCGGGGTCACCAGGCAGACCATAAACGCCGTAGAAAACGGGGATTACAACCCCACAATAAACCTGTGCATAGCCATCTGCCGTGCCCTGGGAAAGACGCTTGACGAATTATTCTGGGAGGATGAAAAAAATGAGCATGAAGAGCTTTGACAAATTCTGCGAAAAGATGATACTCGGCGAACCAGGCAGCGAAAAGGAAATATTTGATGAGCGGCAGAAACAGCTTCGCACACATATCCTGGTGCAGTCGCTTGTCATTTATGCAATCGCTTCCGCACTGTGCGTTGTGCTGAACGAGTTTATCGGCTTTTTGGAAAGCGCCTTTTCGGGCATGGTGTTTGTTGCCGGGGCTGTTTATCTCTGGTGGGTCATCTCCCTGGCAGTAAAGGAATGCATGTTCGGAGTTTCCGGGAAGCAGGTCCTGTATAACGCGCTGACAGTCATCGTCCTGATTCCGATATATGTTATGATAATACTTCCCGACGAAGACGAACCCCCGTTTGCCATCGCCATAAACGGAGCGCTCACTGAGAAAGCCGTGGTACTTGCGGCGCTTTTACTGTATATGATTGCTACGGTCATTATACTTGTATCCTATTACAGGACCCGGCACACCAAACAGTAACGGGCCGTTTAATTTGTGCAACTTATAAAATTTTATGTAAAAGTCACATTCTGTGTTGACAATATCATTTTAATATTGTATAATAATAACATAAGCGCTGATAAATATGGAAGTCAGTATTCCTGCGGATCCATGCGCTGATTCCGCGATTGCTGGAGGTGTGTGCCGTGAAAATATGTCTTACCCAGACCAATATTGTGTGGGAGGATAAGGCTGCCAACATGCGCCGCTGCCGCGAACTAATGAAGGAAGCCGTGGAATCAGGGGCTGAACTTGTGATCTTCCCGGAATTGTCGCTCACCGGATTTACGATGAACGCTTCTCTTGCGGAGCATTCCGACGGCGAAACCGTGCTTTTTTTCCAGGAGGTCACCCGGGAATTACATACAGCGGCGGCATTCGGATTTGCATGCAATTCCAATGGCAGGATAACCAATCGGCTTTGCATTGCGGATCACGGAAATATCACGGCGGAATATGACAAGATACACCCGTTTTCTTACGGAGGAGAGTGCAGCGTGTATTCCGGAGGGGCGCGAATTGTAACAGCAAAGGTCTGCGGCATGACCGTGGGGCTTTCAGTTTGCTACGATCTGCGATTTCCTGAAATATACCAGGCAATGTCGGAAGGATGCCAGCTGATATTAGTTATCGCAAACTGGCCGGATTCCCGCATGTATCATTGGAATACCCTGATGAGAGCTCGTGCAATCGAAAACCAGTGCTATATAGCCGGCTGTAACCGCTGCGGAACAGGCGGAGGGCTTGTTTATTCCGGCGGAAGCATGATATGCTCGCCGACAGGAGAGGTGATTTCGGCTGCTGAACCATATAAAGAGCAGCTGATATACGCCGACATATCAAAAGAGGAAGTCAGCGGTATCCGCAATGGATTTCCGCTGAAAAAAGACAGACGTCAGGATCTGTACAAAGATTTTTACGCAAAGTAAGGGGTGCTTTTTCGTGGAGATTGAACAGAAGGTCGCCTGGCTCAGACCAGAAAGGATCCAGAAACTTTATAAGGGACAGAAAAGTTCCTATGGAATGAATAATCTCTATGTAATAGGGATAGGAAAAAATGGCACAGATTGCGTGCTGCGGTGCATGCACAACACGTCCAGACGCTTCGGACTGAATCCGCAGAAAGTGCGGTTTCTCTGCATTGGCGAGGAAAAGCTGCTTGAGCAGGCTTCCTACGAGGGGAGCGTACCCACTGACGGAGATGTGCTGCCTGTCGTTCCCGAGGACGCGATCTACAAGTATCTGAACAACCCGGCGAAGCTCCCGGATTCAGCTCTGTCATGGTTTGATCAGGGTCTGAAAAACTATTCTCCGGCTACACCCACATATGGGCTTACAAAACGTCAGTGCGGCAGAGTGGCTCTTTTCCACTACTTGAAGCAGATAATCAAACTTGCCGGCGAAACTATGAGCGGATTTGGCAGCACGGATAAGCCGGTGGATATAATCCTTACCGGAAACCTGGGCGATCCGTTCTTCGGCGGCATGTTCATTGACCTTGCGTATATCCTGGATCGTGTGTTTGCCGTGTATCCTGGTCCGGTTCGCATTAACGGCTATCTTTTTGCTGCGGATACCGCCGCGCTTATTGAAGAGGATAGCCGCGACATGGGATTTTATTCAGCAAACACGATCGTTGCAAAGAACGAACTCGACAGGTTCCAGTGTGGAAAGAAGCACTTTTCTCAGCAGTATTCCAGAACATTCAGCGTGGATTCCGACAAGCCGCCATTCAACGCGTGCTTCCTTATCCCGGCTGCGGAAAATTACGATCTCACCATGAGCATTGCTTCGGAAAAGATACTGAACCGCATGGAGATAATCTTCAGCAAAGACGACGACGCAGAGCGGATAATGTCCTACAACATGCTCAAGGCTGACGCTTCGCATGATTTCCGCTACCTTGCGTGCAATTCTGCTGTGATGGAGGTCCCGGTGGGAAAGATGATGTCCTACCTGGGTATCAAGCTGTTTACCAGGCTGAACCATACCCTCAACGGAAACAATGTCGGCGAAGCACTTCTTAAAAGGTACTCCGGCATGGTTTCTCCAAACCGCGATCTTGTGGCTTCCAAAAGCGGGAGTCTGCCGACGATAGAGTTTGACGAGCGTTCTGAACCGGCGTTCTCTGCAAAGTCCGTCAAAGCTAGCAGCGATAATCCCGAAAACGTGGTGCAGAACTGGATAAACGCTACCAGGGAAGCAGTACAGGCTGGCACGGAGAACTGCGCCAGCGAAATTGCCGACAGCATAATACACGATTGTGAGAATGCAAAAACGGATTTCACAAAGGGGCCGTTCTACGCGCAGGAAATACTGAAAAAGTGCTTCGCAGAGATCCGCGTGAATATTGCAAGGATCAAGTCGGAACTTGAGGACATGACCGACCAGACTTCCCGTACTCGTGAGCTTACGCGCGCCGCCTACAGAAAAGTACGCTCGGCAGGACTCTTTGTGAACAAGGCGGTTGATCAGTATCTGTTCGAACTCAAGGGTTACTCAGAGGCCAGCGTGGTAGTTGAGTGCAGCGAACCGATGATAGATTTCTTCAATCTGCTGAACGAAAAGCTCACAAACTACTATAACGATGTTCTAATGAAGGCGATGGCGCCCTTCGAGCAGATGTCCATGAACCGCGGCGGAGTAATCGACAGCATTAAGGAATCCAATTCCGGACACAGCTGCGTAACGGAAGCCTTCTCGGTGGATTCCGAGGCAGTCCGCAGGAAGCTGGACGAACTTGCCGACAATGTTCCGAAAGACAAGCTCGAAAAGTGCTTCCGGGATTCGGGTATCCTCGCGCTTCCGGACGACGATGAAACTGCGCTTGCTGCGGCGGTCGTAAAAATACTCCAGCAGTGCTTCGAGGAGCAGCTGTCAATGCCGTTCGGCGAAATGTGCAGCTACTTCGGAATAGAAAACGGGATCGAAACCTCCATGGAAACCTGCATTGAATCCTGCGCGGTAAATACTTCGGTCAGCGATGCGTTTCCGATAACCCGTATCGTGTGCCCGAAAGTGATGCGCCAGGAGGATATTGCCCAGCTGAGGAAGAAATTTCATGGCGTAAGCTACATCTGGAACGGGTCTGTGTGCGCACAGGCGACCGCCGCCTCCACAATATGCGGCGGAGCGGAACTTGAGAAGTTCGACGGTTATCAGCAGTGGGAAAACATGCATTACGCGTACGCCAACGATTCCCTGAAAAAACACGGGCTGAAGATTTTCTGATGAATCTTCAGGCAAAGGATTTTTGATGAACAAAGACTTTTTCTCAGACGGTGTGCTGGTTTATGACAGGTATTACTGTACAAAGCCGCACACCCCTCTTCTTGTAATAAAACGAATACTGCTGGCGGTGACGTTCTGCGTTAGCTCGATAATGTATATTCTGTCGCAGTTCGGATTCCCGGTGGACCTTACGGCAATGGCGGTGGTTTGTGGAATCTCCTGCGCTGTTTTTTCCGGGATACTGGTTTTCGTCAGAAAGCGGTGGCTCCTGGTGGGAATCACCGTTGTTTTCGGATTGCTGACCTGGCTGAATTTCGGGCTGCTCCGGGACAAGCTCAGCTACTTTGCGGACGCCTGCATGCTCCTGGTCGAAGGGCGGTTCCTATATCCGCGGCGGTACCTCTTCCACCGCAACGAGATACTTGACGCGTATAATCCGGATTTTGTGGCAGGAGTCGTGCTTGGCACCGTTCTGATGTGCCTAATGTACAGCCTTATTGTGTCGCTGTGTTTTTCCGGCAGGCTTCGTCCGCTTATCCCGGCACTGCTGTTTACCACGCTGTGCGTTCCTGTGCTGTTCTCCGAGCGCATTGAATTCGGATTCTGGCTGATCCCGGCGCTGGCGTCCCTTGCCGGCGCGTTCGCTATCCGCAGGAATTACTCCGGCGGTCTTGCCGTCCGGCACAGCAGCCTGGACGACTACCGCAGGCGAATGAAAATGGAGGAGCGCTCTTTTCTGAAGCACACCTCCTCCGCGCCATTCGCAAAGCGCACGGAAATGCACTGCAACTACTACTCCAAGTATTTCAGCTCCGGAATGTACTGCGCCACGATTACGGCGGTATGTCTGTTGATCGGCGCAGCAATAATTCCCGACGGGGGCAAAATCGACTATTCCGGGCTGTATTCTTTCGTGTCGAATCTCACAGAAAACGGCGACGGCGTGGAATCCCCGTTTGACAACGGCTCCGCGTCGGAATACTTCACGCACAGCGGAACCGAGCAGGAGGACCTGCTTAACATCGTATCCCCGGGCAGGGGCGAGCGTGAAATGATCCGCGTCAGCTACCAGGGGAGCAGGCCGTTCTACCTGCGCGGAGATGTCGGCGTTGATTTCACCGGCAGATCCTGGACCACGGTCGTTGGAAGCGAACCCGGGCTCTGGAGCGCTTCCGGACTGAAGGACACTTACCGTCCCTGCGAGAACCGCGTAATTGAAGCGTTGCTGGGTGCTTCCTCAGACGGGAGCTTGTATTCCGCCGTAGACGGGGAAAAGCTGATCGCCAGCGACTATGTGAGCATAGAATACCTCTGCAGCACCGATGTTGTATTCCTGCCGCCATATACGGTGGATTACTCGTTTTACAACAACGAGCTGTTCAACGTTTACGGAGATTACGCGGTCCGGGTAAGCGAAATCGCCGGGAGCCACATCAACTCCGTTGACTGCGTTGCGCTGATCCCGTCCTACACAAGCAACGAGCTTTATTCCGGCGACGCGGACGGGCTGGCGGAAGTGGAAAGGCTGTTCGAGCTGAATTCCTGCACGCCGAACGACATCTACAGCAGCGTTGTTCCCGAAATGGAGCAGGAGGATATCCTGAGCAGTTACAGTTCCTACGTTGACAGCACCTACCTGAGCATACCCGACAACTATGTTCAGGAGATAGAAAGCTACATCAGGCGGTGCCTTTACGATGAATACGAATCCCTCGCAGACCAGAGGAATTCCGGAAGCATAAGCGAGGTACAGTACCGCTATCAGCTTGCTACCGTTGTGGCAGATTACCTGCGCACGAATTACACCTATTCCCTCGACGGAAGCAATAACAGCCACGAACCTGTTCTGCAGTTCCTGAACGAAACCAAGCGCGGTCACTGCTCGCTGTACGCCAGCGCAATGACGCTTATCCTCAGGGAGCTGGGAGTTCCGGCGCGCTACTGCACCGGATTCTATGTGGAATCCGCGGACGGGAGCAATTCAGTCCTGCTGCGCGAGAAGAACCTCCACGCCTGGACAGAGGTCTACCTGGGACAGTACGGCTGGGTGACGTTTGACCCCACCAGCTCCGCGGCTTATCCCGGACGGGGAAATGCGGCAGTCGGAACCGTTCAGGCTTCGGCAGAGCAGCCGACCGTGGACTCCGCTGAACAGTCGGATTCTACGGAACCCAGCCAGGAAACACCGGATCAGACATCGGAAACAAAGCACACTGGAGAATCAGACACAAGCATTATTCCCGTATCGACCGCCGATGTGAGCGCTGCTACCGGCGAAGGAAACTCCGACAGCGAATTCCCGGGGAATGCGGCTGCAATCCTGCCGTATATTATCGCAGCGGTTGCCGCTCTGGTAATAGCGGCGATGATACTGCTGCGGCTGTGCTCCATCAGGAAATCCGCGCTTTCTGAACTCGAACGGCTGAAGGCAGGCGGCGGTAAATCCGGAGAATTGCTTTCGCTGTTACTTGCTCTGCTTGAACGGGGAGGACTCCGACCCGGCAGGGGAGAGCTGCCCGGAGCATTCTGGAAGCGCGTTGACGAGAATTTAGGCACAAGCCTGGAGGAGGAATCCGCGCTGATCGAGGCTATGGAGTTCGGCTCCTACGAGATCACCGACGAGGAAAACGCAAGATTGTACAAGCAGCTACAGATCGTCGTCGATTCCATGCGCACATTCAGTTTCCCGTGGAAGATCGGTGTAATGAAGCTGATAACGGAAATCTGTCACGGAGCACAAAAATAATGCAAATAAATACGGTTTTTTGTAAAAATCATGTTGATTTTTATGTGGATATTTGCTATAATGTATCTGGTGAGGGATTTTGTCCCGAACCAAATAAATCAGTTTATCAATTTTTTTGTATAGAGAGGTATCATCATGCGACTGATTACACGTTCTGATTTTGATGGACTTGCCTGCGGCGCACTTCTGCTCTGTGCCGGAGTTGTCGAGCCGGATTCCTGGACATTTGCCCACCCGAAGGATCTTCAGGACGGACTGATCCCTGTGACCGAAAATGACGTACTGGCGAATGTTCCTTTCGTGGAGGGCTGCGGACTCTGGTTTGATCACCACTCCAGCGAGGAGGAGCGCAGAAAATACAAGGGTAAGTACAAGGGTGAAAGCCGCATCACCCCTAGCTGTGCGCGTATTATATATGAGTACTACGGCGGCAAGGAACGCTTCCCGAACTTCGACGACCTCATGGAAGCAGTCGATAAGGTCGACAGCGGAAACCTCACCCGTGAAGAGATACTGAATCCGCAGGGCTGGATCCTTATCGGCTTCCTGATGGATCCTCGTACTGGACTCGGCAGATTCCGCAACTTCACCATAAGCAACTACCAGCTCATGGAAAAGCTGCTCAAGTGCTGCGCTTACATGACCACGGACGAGATCCTTGCAATGCCCGATATCCAGGAGCGTATAAAGCTCTACAACGAGCAGACCGAGAAGTTCAAGGAGATGGTACATAAGTACACCCGCGTCGAGGGCGACGTGATAATCACCGACCTCCGCGGCGTTGATACGATCTATACCGGCAACCGCTTCCTGATCTACAGCCTGTATCCCGAGCAGAATATTTCTTGCTGGATCGTAAACGGCAAGGGTGGCAAGGGTTGCTCCTGTGCTGTCGGATACTCTATCCTCAACCGCACCAGCCATGTGAACGTAGGTTCGCTCATGCTGAAGTACGGCGGCGGCGGACACATGGCAGTAGGCACCTGCCAGTTTCCGGACGACCAGATGGAGGAAAAGGTTCCACAGCTGCTCAACGAATTGGTCAACTACGACAAGCTCTACAACGTAAAGTGATACTTACCGGACAGCTTAATCGGCTGTCCGGTTTTCTTTGCTTATTGATATGTACCAAAAAAGCATTGACTAAATCGCTTTTTTGTGATAAAATAATAATGTATATTTATGTGATAGGACTGATAAAGATGACAAAGGGAAAGATAATAGTACTTGAGGGCCTGGACGGCTGCGGCAAATCCACTCAGCTGGAACTGCTCAGCAGATCGCTCGGCGAAAAAGGAAATGCTCGTCTGATAAGCTTCCCGAATTACGAAAGCAGCACAGGGCGAGTCATCTCCGAATATCTTTCAGGTGCGATTCCCTGCGAGGGGGCAAGCGGAGCCTATGCGGCTTCAGCGTTCTACGCCTCGGACAGATACGCAAGCTACGTCACCGACTGGAAGAAAGATTTCGACGCCGGTGCTACAATAGTTTCAGGCAGGTACACTACTTCGAATGCGATATACCAGATGACAAAGCTCCCTCGGGAAGAATGGGACGGATTCCTCGAATGGCTGTGGGATCTGGAATACAACCGGCTGGGACTTCCGGAACCGGATCTCGTTATTTTTCTGGACATGCCGGTGGAAGTATCGCAGAAGCTGCTTTCCGGAAGATACAACGGCGACGAATCCCGGAAGGATATCCACGAGAAGAATATCGCATTCCTGAAGGCGTGCAGGGAAAGCGCCCTGTATACCGCCGGGAAATGCGGCTGGAAGATTATCCGGTGCTCTGATGGGGAAACGCCGCTGCCAATAGCCGACATCGCCCTCACTATAAAAAGAGAAGCAGAGGAGATCTGATGGCTGAATTTGATTTCAGATCGCCGGAATTATCGGACCGCGAATGGATCGAACCGCTCCTGTTACAGTCGGGATTCCGTGGGTGTCTGTATACTTTCGGCAACAACTACGTCTGGAAAGATGTTTACAACGTGAGGATTTGCCGCTACAGGGATTTTTACCTGCTCCAGAACCGGGATAATTCGGATATTCCGAGATTCCTGTATCCGGCTGGAAGCGGCGATATCCGCGCACTTATAACAGATCTGCGCGGCTACTGTTATTCAATGGGGCACGAGCTGCTGATGACTGCCAACAAGGAGTGCACAGCACATCTTGTGGATATGTTCCCGGGGATAACGGCAGTTCCGGACCGAGATGGATTCGATTATGTCTATGAATCCGCGGACCTTGCGGAGTTAAAGGGCAGGAAATACCACTCAAAACGCAATCATCTCAATCGTTTCTACGAGAACGACTGGAAATTCGAGGAGATATGCAGTTCAAATATTGACTGCTGCTTCGAGGTGCTGGACAAATGGCTGTCCGACACTTCAGACGTGGAAAAAACTACAGAAGCGGACGTGGTGCGCCGCAGTCTGGCTGACTACTTTGCGCTGGGCTATCGCGGCGGAATCCTGTATGTGAACGGGGTTCCGCAGGCGTTCACTTTCGGAGAGCATTCCGCGGCGGACACTTTCGTGGTGCACGCGGAAAAGGCTCTGCTGGAATACCAGGGTGCCTACACCGCAGTAAACTGTGAGTTCGCAAAGCGGCTCGCCGATGATTACCGCTATATCAACCGGGAAGAGGACGCCGGCTCAGAGGGTCTGCGGAAAGCAAAGCTGTCCTACCACCCGGCATTCATGGAAGAAAAATACTTCATTTCATTTGGAGGCACGACATGATATATATTTTTTTAGCAAACGGATTTGAGGAAACCGAGGCAATCGCCCCGATAGATATGCTCAGAAGGGCCAAGCTGGACGTAAAGACTGTCGGCGTGGGCACTCCCACACCCACCAGCTCTCACGGAATACAGGTAAAAGCCGACCTGACAGAGGACGAGGTAAAGCTTAACGACGAGCTTCAGCTTATCGTGCTTCCCGGCGGTATGCCCGGAACGCTCAACCTGGAGGCTTCCGAAACGGTTCAGAGTGCGATCGCGTACTGCGTCAAGAACGGAATCCCGGTTGGTGCGATATGCGCCGCTCCGTCAATTCTCGGCAAGCTTGGTCTGCTTTCCGGCAGGAACGCAGTATGCTTCCCCGGATTCGAGCAGTACCTTGAGGGCGCGCATGTACAGAACAAACTGTGCGTTACCGACGGTCAGTTCACGACTGCCTGCGGAGCCGGCGCGGCTATCGCATTTGGTATTGAGCTTGTAAAGGTACTGTGCGGCGCTGAAAAATCGGAAGAGATCTTCCACGCGATAGTTGCCGACAGATGACCATTAAAGAGGAAAAAAAGGCGCTCCGCAAGGCACTGATACAGCGCCGTAAGGATATCCCGGCAGAGAAAAAGGTGCAGGCTGACCTCAGGATATTCGAAAGCCTGAAACCGCTGCTTGAAAAATGCAGCAGCGTATTCACATATGTGTCAACGGAAATCGAAGTTGACACGCGAATGCTCCTGGACTGGTGCTTTGAAAACGGAAAACCAGTGGCTTCCCCGGTAACCGGAGATCACGAACTGACATTCTATTTGCTGCATTCCATGCAGGACCTGGCCGCCGGGAGATTCGGCATAATGGAGCCTGTCAATCGAACAGCGCCTGCGATACCTGATGAGGATTCCCTGTGCATTGTTCCGGCGCTGATCTGTGACAAATCCGGACTGCGGCTGGGATACGGCAGGGGATATTACGACAGGTTCCTGGCAGGATTTCCGGGAAAGTCGGTTATAATCTGCTATTCGGATTTCATGGGTGAAGTACCTGCCGAGCCGCACGACAGACGTGCAGACGCGATCATAACGGACTGATCGTGAGTTACAAGAGGATTTTATATGGACAACAATAATTTTGATCAGCTGGGCTTCCCGGTTAATGACGATGGTAACGTGGATTTTGGCGCCACCCGGGAAATGAACAGTATTCATGATACAGACGGAACCGGAGAATACCAGGACATTGCACCGCGCGACCGTTTTACGGAACTTAACAGCGCCGACGAGCCTGGCAGTACCCGAATGATGGATTCCATTCAGGAGCCGACGCCGCCAAATGCAGAGTACCCGGAAAACCCAAACCCGGTACGGAAGCGCAGAAAAACCAAAAAGAAAAAGCACCAATACAACCACACTAGAACCATGGGGCATATATTTTTGGGGGTAGTGCTCTCCGTTGCAGCTATATGCGCCGGAGTTTTCTGCGCGTGGAAGGTGATAGTTGCGCTCCAGGACTACACCGGCATGGCTAAAAGAAGCCACGAAGCGACCATCGTGATTGACGACAGCATGAATGTTGACGACATTGCCGATACGCTGTACGACAATGGAATAATTCAAATGCCCTGGCTGTTCAAGTCGTATGTAAACTACGCCAAGGAAACCGAAGGATTCCTTGACGGGGAATACACCGTAAATGCCACCATGTCTTACAGCAATATCATCACGCTTCTCAAGACAGTACGCACTTATACAAACACTGTCACCATAATGATTCCTGAGGGATCCAACGCCCAGCAGATAGGAAAGCTTCTTGAAGAAAATTACGTCTGCCGCGCTAAGGATTTCGAGAATTTCTACCGCACAAAGCTCGAGAAATACGACTTTGAAGAGCAGATTAAGGTTTCCGAAGACCGCTTCTATGCGCTGGAGGGCTACCTCTTCCCGGATACCTACGAGTTCTATGTTATCGACGACCTCAAGGACAATCCGGACTTTGACACTACTCAATATGCAAAGCAGGCAGCGGAAAAGATGTACGCCAACTTTGAGAGCAAGATAACCAGAAGTATGTACGCTCGTGCAACCGAACTTGGAATGACATTCGATCAGGTTATCACGCTTGCTTCGATCATCCAGAAAGAGGGCACGAATACCGATAACATGGAGAACATCTCATCGGTATTCCATAACCGTCTGGAAGATCAGTACGACTTCCCACACTTACAGTCGGATACTACCGAATACTATATCCGCGATTGTATAGAGCCGAGTATTCCAAACGGATCACGGGATCTGTACCAGAATATCATCGACGCCTATGACACCTACGTCTGCGATGGACTCCCTGCCGGTCCCATTTGCAGCCCAGGACTTGATGCCATAAATGCCGCGCTTTACCCGGCTGAAACTGACTACTACTACTTCCTGAGCAGCAGCGACGGAGTATTCTACTATGCAAATACCGCAGAAAAGCACGAGCAGAACATCATTGACGCCGCACTGCGTGAGGAGGACTAATATTAATGAATTACCCGACAGAGCTTCTCGCTCCGGCAGGAGATGAGGAGTGTCTCATATCGGCGCTGGATTACGGCTGCGACGCCGTTTACCTGGCTGGAAAAACCTTTGGAATGCGCGCCGGCGCAAAAAATTTCGACTTTCAAGCAATGGAGCGCGCCGTAAAACTGGCGCACTCACGGGGAGTAAAGGTTCATCTGACATGCAATACGATACCGCTTAACAGCGAAATCGACCTGTTTCCGGAATATATAGCCCAGGCGCAGGAATGCGGTGTTGACGCTGCAATCGCCTGCGACCTTGGAGTTATCTCAATGATAAAGGAGTACGCTCCCAAACTTGAACTGCATATTTCCACTCAGACTGGCGTAGTCAACTATCGCACAGCGATAGAGCTGTACAGAATGGGCGCAAAACGTGTAGTCCTTGCCCGTGAGGTCGGACTTGAGGATATCCGCGAGATACGCAGAAAGATTCCACAGGATATGGAGATCGAAACCTTTGTTCACGGCGCAATGTGCGTAAGCTTCTCAGGAAGATGTCTGATCTCAGAATATCTCACCGGAAGAGGCGCAAACCGTGGCGAGTGCGCCCAGCCATGCCGCTGGGGGTACTACCTCATGGAGGAAAAGCGCCCAAACCAGTTCTATAAGGTGTTTGAGGATGAGCGCGGAAGTTATATTCTGAACGCACGCGACATGTGTATGATTGAGCACCTTGACGACTTGATGGAAGCCGGTGTAACAAGCTTCAAGATTGAAGGCAGGGCGAAATCCGCGTATTATGTCGCAATGACAGTCAATGCATACCGTGCTGCAATCGACAGCTTTAGGCGCGGAGAAAAACCAGAACCGTGGGTAATCGACGAAGTGAACAAGATCAGCCACCGTCCCTACAGCACCGGATTCTTCTACGGAAAACCCACGGACGGTTCTGGAACGCAGGATCCCTCCATGGTGACAAACGGGGGACAGTTCTTTGCCGACAGCGGCTACCGCAGGGATTCCGACTTTGTGGGAGTCGTGGACGGCTGCGCCGATGGAATTATGCACCTCACCCAGCGGAATTACTTCACCCTGGAGGACGAGCTGGAGCTTGTGCCGCCGCACCAGAAGCCAATTCCGTTTGCTCCGGCAAAGATGATCAGCTCCGACGGCGAGGAGATTGCTATTGCACGCCGTGCAACAGAGAAACTCACGATTCCGACGGATATCGTGGTTCCTGCGCATACCATACTCAGAAAGAAGATCGTTCCCGTCAAATAAAAAGCAGATTTATGCGGAAAGGAAGAACTTATGAGCGTCAAGGATTACAAATGCCCCGGCTGCGGAGCCAAGCTTAAATGGGACGCAGAAGAGCAGAAAATGAAATGCGACTACTGCGACAATGTCTATGATATAGATACTCTGGAGGAATTCAGCCGGGAGGAAACTGACAAGCCTGCTGATAACTATCAGTGGACTCCATATTCCGATAACGGTGAGGTCAGCGGACTTAGGGTATACGTCTGCAAATCCTGCGGTGGTGAGATATCCGCTACCGGAGATACAGCGGCAACAAGCTGTCCCTACTGCGACAGCCCGGTAGTACTGGACAACAATGTTTCCGGAGTACTCAAGCCGGATCTTATAATTCCTTTCTGCAAAACCAAGGAGGAAGCACAGGAGGAAATGAAGAAATTCTGCAAGGGAAAGCCGCTTCTCCCTCCAACTTTCATATCCGAGCATCGCATAGAGGAAGTAAAGGGAATCTACGTTCCTTTCTGGCTCTACAACTGCGACGCCGCCGGGAAAATGCGCTTTGACGCGACAAAAGTCAAGAAATGGTCAACTGATGATTTCGACTACACAAAGACAGAGCACTACATGGTTATCCGCGAGGGCAGCGCGCTTTTCGACAATGTTCCGGTGAACGGTTCGACAAATGTCGAGGCGCATTATATGGAAGCAATCGAACCGTTCGAGGCTACCGAGGGGAAGCCGTTCCAGGACGCATACCTGTCAGGCTACCTGGCTGATAAGTATAACATTGACTCCGTAGAGGCACAGCCTCGTGCCAACGAACGCGTGAAAAAAGGAATGGAGCAGCTTCTCAGGAGAACCGTTGTTGGCTATGACACCGTGAACACTGAAAGCAGCAGCATGCACCTGGAAACTGGAAAGATTCGTTATGCGATGATGCCGGTATGGCTTCTCAGCACGAGATACCGCGGTAAGGTCTATAAGTTCGCAATGAATGCGCAGACTGGAAAGTTCGTGGGTGAACTTCCCATCAGCTGGCGCAAGTTCTGGGGAATCTTCGCACTGATAACCGGAATCGTGACCGCTGTCGGCACAGTGCTCCAGATATTTATGTAAGGGGGCGATCCAATGAGAAAAATCACTTCTTTAGCAGCGTCGGCTTTCGCAGCCATTACAATTACCGCTTCCGGATATGCCCAGGATTACGTTACATACGCTCCAGCAGTAGCCTATGTGGACAGCGCGTCTTCCACAGCGTATGCTGCCGGCGACGAATCCGACAGGCTTTTCCTCGCGGATTCAGAGCTTCCTGAAGAAACACCGGCAGTACAGGCTGATACCGCACAGAATAACGATGAATCCTACACCGCTCAGGATATCCTCAAGATGATAGGGATTTCCGCAATCATCGGCATAGTAATCGCGCTGGTGGTCTGTCTTATCATGAAATCCCGTATGAAAACTGCGGTTCCGAAAATCACCGCCAATGACTACATACGGAAGAACAGCTTTAATATCACACGCTCCAGGGATATTTTCATCTACTCGGACGTGACGAAGAAAAAGCGCCAGAAGCCGGAAAACAAGTAACACACAGGAGGGGATACAATGGCTGAACATAGGTTCCGTGATGAAACTCTGAGTTTTGACGAGAGAGTGAGAGCGTTGCTTGACGAGCTCACCCTTGACGAGAAGTTGGGACTTCTCACAACGCACATGAACGCAGTTCCGCGGCTTGGGATTAAAGAATTCTGGATAGGCGCCGAGGTCGCACGCGGACTAGTCTGCCGCGACGACAAGAACGGCGAGGCTCCCACCACTGTATTCCCCGAGCCTTTCGGGCTTGCGGCTACTTTCGACCCTTATGTTATGAAGCGAATGGGGGAAATAACCGGAGTTGAAACTCGCATTTACCATCAGAAGGGGCGCGCCTCCCTGTGCGTGTGGGGGCCGACAGTTGACCTGGAGCGTGACCCTAGATGGGGCCGCACCGAGGAAGGCTACGGAGAGGATCCCTGCCTGACAGGTACGATGGCGGCGGCATACACTCTGGGAATGGCAGGAGAGGACGAGAAGTACCGACGTGTGATCCCCACGCTCAAGCACTTCTACGCGAACAACAACGAAAACACGCGCGTGAATTGCAGCGCCGGAGTTCCGGACAGGCTGAAGCATGAATACTACCTACGCGCATTCGAGAAGCCCGTCCGCGAGGGGCGCGCGGCAAGTCTTATGACCAGCTACAACGAAGTAAACGGCGTGGAGCAGATAGTTTCCCTGGAGTTACAGAAGTTCTGCCGCGATCAGTGGGGACTGCTGTTTGCGGTCACCGACGGCGCAGACTTCATTCAGAATGTGCAGTACCACCGCCGCGACACCGACCATACCACCGCGTTTGCCAAGATCTACACCCATAACGGCGCGGACATCATGACCGATAACGAGGATATAGTCCGTACTGCGGCGCGTGAAGCGCTTGACAGGCAGCTTATTACGACCGCAAACATTGACCGGGCGCTTTTCGGTACGCTGAAAGCACGTTTCATGCTGGGTGAATTCGACGAGCGCACCCCGTTTGACAAATATCCGGAAAAGCTGCTTTGCTGCGATGAATACTACCAGACTGCCGTCGAGGCTGCAGAGAAATCCGTGATACTTCTGCGAAACAGCCGCGGAGTGCTTCCGCTTTCCAAGGACAGCAAGCTTGCCGTTATCGGATATCATGCGGATATGAACTTCCGGGACTGGTACACCGGGTATTCCACCAAGAACAGCACAATCCTTGACGTACTCACCGCTGAAGTAGGCCGCGAAAACATCATCTACGACAACGGCAACGACATAATCGCCCTGCGCAGTTCCGCAAGCGGATTCTACTTCTCCGTCAGCGAAGACGGCTCGGTGACATGTGACGCGCCGCTCATCAACGAATCATGTCTGTTTGAACTATTCGAATGGGGTGATGGCTCCGTTTCACTGCGCTCCAAGATAAATAACAGATTCCTTTCAGATAACGGAGTTATGAAGTGCACAGCCGTTCAGCCCTTTGGCTGGTTCGTAAAGGAACTTTTCTTCATCGAAAGAAACGGCAGGGAATGCCGCCTGAAAAACTGGCAGAAGAGATTCCTCTACATTGACGGCAATGAGGAACTATCCGTCAGCAGCGCAGTTAGACCTCCCAAGAATTCCTCGCTGAGCATTGAGGTGTTCTCCGACGGAACTGACCGCGTTCGCCGCCTTGCCACCGAAGCACACCAGGCCGTGGTATTCTGCGGCAACAATCCCATGATCAATGCCCGGGAAACCACCGACCGTAAGGATCTGAAGCTTCCGGAAAAGCAGAGCCGGAACCTCGACGCAGTTATCAGCATGAATCCGGACGCAGTGCTGTTTATGGTGTCCGGTTATCCCTATGAGCTTGAAAAGCGGCATATTGCCACCGTTATGCACATCTGCCATGCCGGTCCTGCAATGGGGCAGGCTGTTTCTGAAACCCTGTTCGGAGATATTTCCCCGGCAGGCCGCTGCCCGATCACCTGGTATAAATCATCAAACGATCTGTGCGGTATAGAGGATTACAACCTTTTCCGCACACGGTCTACATACCTTTATTATGACGGCGACCCGCTGTTCCCGTTCGGTCACGGACTCAGCTATACTGCATTCAGATACATGGCTGTAAGGACGGACAAGATCTCGTATCACAGCGGAGATACCGTGAACGTGTCCTTCGAAATTGAGAATGTCGGCGTAATGGACGGCGACGAAGTCGTTCAGCTGTATGCTTCCGCACCGGCTTCACTGCCGCTAACGAAGCCTAAAAAGCAGCTTATTGCATTTAAACGCATGTTTGTTCCAAGGGGAGAAAGAGTCACCGTTGAGTTAAGTTTCTCAGTCAATGACCTTTCGTTCTGGAATCCGAACAAGGAAGATTTTGACCTGTTCAGTGGCTGCTACACACTTATGGCCGGCGCTTCCTCCGCGGACATAAGAAGAACCGCCGATATCCAGGTGAATGCGTCTGACTACGACGGACTGGACGTATCAATGGAAGTACCAGTCACCGCTGCGGTCAATATGGTCGGCGCTGAATACGACGCCGACTGTGAACTACGAGAATATGCGCTGATAAACGACTGGCAGAGCAGTATAACATTTGAATGCTGTCGCATGAGAAGCTACCACGCTGTTGAGGTAACAGCCTCCAATCCGGGCGCGCCAGTGAAAATGGTTTTCACGACTGATAGCGGTATGACTGCTGCGGAGATCGAGATTCCCTCCACAGCCAGCCTGACGGATTTCATCACAGTAAAGGGAACCGCAGAACCTATCGACGGGCTGACTGACCTGCGCTGCACAGTCAGCGGAATGCTGTCACTCCGGTCGTTCAGATTCTTCTGATGTGCCTTTTCAAGGAGTTGCTATGATAACATTGGAAAATTGGTTCGTGGTCTACGATGGGATAGGATTCACCGCCAACGGGATTGTGTACGGACACACCAGTCCGCACTGCCCGGACGGCGAGGAAATACACACCTCTATGATAGAATCCGCCGAAGTAGCAGACGGGGAAATTATCCTTTCCACGCTGAACTCAGAGTACCATGTGCGTATTGACGAGATGGACTGCGAGTGCTTCGACCTCTGGCGTTCACTCCGGACATTCGAAGTTTTCGCCCAGAGATTTGATATCATGGATTGCCTTCCGGAAGTCCGGGAACACTACATACAGCTGGAAAAGGAGCAGCTCCGGCTGCGCAGCGAAATTTCCGGGAAGCTGACGGATAATTCCTTCTACCTGGAGCTTTCCGACAGCAGCGAATTCTACTTCCGCATGGGGCTTTACAAAAGCTCCGGAGGAACGTGCGAATTCTTCCCACGGATATCGGATTTCGACACCGACCGCGGAAAACTGGTGGTCATACTGAACTACATAGTGAAATACTACCCCTACAACGACGGAAATCTGGATTTCATCTGGCATTCGGAAATGTCGCTTCCTGACGGCGAACACCTCGGGATAATACGCAACAGCGGCAGTTCTGCGCTGAATATCAGATTCAGCTGGGGAAAGACCGTTATAGTCGCTCCGGACAGCGAGCTTGATATTTCCTATGGCATGGGCGGATTGCTGCCGCTCACGAGCAGTGAACAGAATTTTTGAGGTGAGATCATGACAGACAACGAGATACTTTCCCATATTGACCACACGCTGCTGCGGCCTACATCTACTGTTTCCGAAATTGACGCCCTCTGCGACGAGGCAATTTCGCTCAAAACAGCAAGCGTGTGCGTTCCTCCATGCTATGTAAAATATATTAACGAAAAGTACCCCGAATTGAATATCTGCACAGTGATAGGATTTCCGCTGGGATATAATACAACGGAAGTCAAATGTTTTGAAGCGCGGGACGCTATCAGGAATGGCGCTTCGGAGATAGACATGGTAATCAATTTGTGCTGGGTAAAGAACGGCGACTTCGGCAAGGTTGAATCTGAGATAACTGAACTGCGCAAGGCGTGTGGAAGTCATATTCTGAAAGTGATCATAGAAACCTGCTACCTTACCGAAGAGGAAAAGATCACACTCTGCGGCTGCGTAACACGAGCCGGAGCGGATTTCATCAAGACCTCCACCGGATTCGGAACAGGCGGAGCAACACTCAGCGATATCCAGCTGTTCAGCCGGAATATCGGCAGCGGCGTCAGAATGAAGGCCGCCGGCGGAGTTAAGACCCGAGAGGATCTCGAAATGTTCCTGGAAGCCGGCTGCGACCGTATCGGAACCAGCTCAGCAGTACGGCTGCTGAAAAAATAAACGAGGTAATATTATGACCAAGCGAGTATTCCTTATAGTTCTGGACAGCTTCGGCGTCGGTTATCTGCCGGACGCCAGGGATTTTGGCGACGAGGGCGCAAATACCATCAGGTCATGCTACAATGCCGGTCACCTGTCCGTGCCCAATATGCAGTCCCTTGGACTGTTCAATATTGACGGTGTAGATATCGGCACAAAATCCGAGTTGCCTAAGGGAGCCTTCCTCAGACTTGCTGAGAGTTCCCGTGGAAAAGACACCACTACCGGGCATTGGGAGATCTCAGGCATAGTGTCCAAGAAGCCTTTCCCGACATTTCCTGACGGATTCCCTGAGGAGGTCATCAGCAAATTCAAGGCGGCCACCGGCAGGGGAGTGCTCTGCAACAAGCCCTACAGCGGAACCAAGGTAATCGCTGACTACGGTGAGGAACATCTCCGCACTGGCGACCTTATCGTGTATACCTCCGCTGACAGCGTTTTCCAGATCGCGGCGCATGAATCTATCGTTCCTCCGGAAAAGCTGTATGAATACTGCCGTATCGCCCGGGAAATACTCACCGGGGATTACGCGGTCGGCAGAGTAATTGCACGCCCGTTCGAGGGGGAGTATCCCTTTACCAGAACTCCGCGCCGTCATGATTTCTCGCTGGTTCCGCCCAGGGACACCATGCTGGACTGCATTTCCCGGCAGGGTCTTGACGTAATAGGCATAGGGAAGATATACGACATTTTCGCCGGCAAGGGGCTGACGAAATATGTACGGGATATCGGCAATATTTGCGACATGAGCCACACCGCAAGCTTCCAGAGTATTCCGTTCAACGGACTGTGCTTCACCAACCTGGTGGATTTCGACATGCAGTATGGGCACAGGCGCGATCCGGTAGGATACGCCAATGCGCTGAACGAATTCGACGTATGGCTCGGCGGATTCATGGATAAAATGCAGAAGGACGACGTCCTGATGATCACGGCTGACCACGGCTGTGATCCCTGCTACACAGGAACAGACCACACCCGGGAATACATTCCGCTGCTGATTTACGGCGCAGGGATCACGCCCGGAAACCTTGGTACAAGAGCCTGCTTCGGTGATATCGGAGCCACTGTCCTGGAACTTCTCGGAGTACCCGGAATGCTGGACGGCGAGAGCTTTGCAAATAAAATAACAACATAAGGAGCATAATATGAACGGAGAAGTATCACAGATCAGCCGTATCGTTGCAGCAGCAAGAGCGGCGCTCAGAGATGGAACAGAGCTGAAATACACCCCTGTAAGCTACGAGGGCAGCGCAGTATTCAATTTCTGCGACAGGAAGAACGAAGGCGGAATGAGATTTCATGCGAAGGATCCTTCCGACTGGTTCGAGCACCTCAAGAGCGAGGGCGTGAAAACTATCTTCATGATCGAAAGCCTTAAGGCAAACCGCAGGAATACCGCGATCACTAACAATTCCGCAACAACGATATTTGTACGCTACAACGACGGTATTGTCACAAGATTTGCTGTAACCTGGAGCCTTGACGAAGCTTCTGGTAAGTGGAACACAGAATACACTGAGCTTATCGCTGAGAACGCACCGGCAACCGACCCCGAATTCCGAAACGAAGCCTCCATGATGGAAGCGAACCTCAAGGACATTGCCAACCTTGCCGACAAGCTTGGCGAAACAAAGTATGCTGAGAGATTCAGGAAGTCCGCAGCAATACTGAACGGCGAAACTCCGAAGCTGAAGGAGGGCGCTGTTATTCCCCAGGTTCCCGAGGATATGCTGAAATTCTACCTGGCTTCTGACTATGCCGATGTATTCGGACTTTCCGGAAGCTGGAACGACGAACCTGCCGAGAAATCCAAGGCGCAGGGGATTGATAAGGATTTCATGACCCTGTCTGACAGACTGTTCTGCTCCATTCGTCTTATGACGATGTATGCGGTAAACTTCCCGATTAATTAATAAAAGGTGATTTGAATGAGCGAATGTACACACGACTGCGGAAGCTGTTCCGCAAACTGTTCCGAGCGTAATAAGGAAAGCCTGGTCGCACAGCCGCACAAGGACAGCCACATCAAAAAAGTTATCGGTGTTGTCAGCGGCAAGGGCGGCGTAGGAAAATCCATGGTTACATCGATGTCTGCGGTTCTTATGAACCGCCGCGGAAACCGTTCTGCGGTGCTTGACGCAGATATTACCGGTCCTTCAATTCCCCAGGCGTTCGGACTTCACGAGAAAGCCCAGGGCAGCGAAACCGAAATTTTCCCGGTAACTACTGAAACCGGAATTAAAGTGATGTCTGTGAATCTGCTTCTGCCGGACGAAACTGATCCGGTTATCTGGCGCGGACCCATAATAGCAGGCACCGCAAAGCAGTTTTGGACTGACGTTGCGTGGGGCGACGTGGACTACATGTTTGTTGATATGCCTCCGGGAACCGGCGATGTTCCGCTAACAGTATTCCAGTCCATTCCGCTGGACGGTATTATCGTTGTGACCTCCCCCCAGGAGCTTGTTTCGATGATTGTCGGCAAGGCAGTCAAGATGGCGGAAATGATGAACGTCCCGATAATCGGGCTTGTCGAAAATATGAGCTATGCCGTATGCCCGGACTGCGGAAAGCACATAAGCGTATTCGGTTGCAGCCACATTGACGAAACCGCGCAGAAATTCGGGCTGAAGGTCCTCGCGAAGCTCCCGATAAATCCGGAGCTTGCGGTGCGTGTGGATAACGGCTCCATTGAGGGATTTGACTGTCCCGAAGCGGAATCCATTGCCGACGCAATTGAGGGATTCCGCAAATGAGCCGCGGCGACAAAGCGTATGAGCTTTTCCTGAGCGGCTACAACTGCACCCAGGCGGTGGTCGGCGCCTTCGCCGACGTTATCGGAGTGGATTTTGACACCGCAGTCCGTATTGGTTCCGGATTCGGCGGCGGTATGGGCAGGCTCCGGGAGGTGTGCGGAACATTTTCCGGCGCTGTCATGGTAATAAACATGCTGTACGGGTATTCCGACCCGAAGAACGTCCAGGCGAAAGCGGAATTATACGCGCGAATCCAGGAGCTGGCGGCACAGTTCCGCCGGGATAACGGAAGCCTTATCTGCAAGGAACTCCTCGGGCTGGTTAAGCCGGAGAATTCCCCGATACCGGAGGCGCGCACGGACGAATACTACAAGAAACGCCCCTGTCCGGAATTGTGCAGATACTCTGCCAACATGGTGGAGGATTATATAAAGGAACACCCACCAGTAAAGGAATAACATGGATATCAAAGACAGCAGAATCGACGGTGGTAAAGCATTTGACTGGGGACGGGTTTCCAGGGATTACGCGAAATACCGCGACATATATCCGGAGGAATTCTATCAGAAGATCGTTTCCCGTGGGCTTTGCGTGCAGGGTCAGCGAGTACTCGACCTCGGAACCGGGACCGGAGTACTCCCCAGAAACATGTACCGCTTCGGCGCTGACTGGGTAGGTACTGATATTTCCGAAAACCAGATCGGGCAGGCAAAGCGTCTTTCCGAGGGAATGGACATTGAATACAGGACTGTATCCGCAGAAGATATCGACTTCCCGGACAACAGCTTTGATGTGATCACGGCATGTCAGTGCTTCTGGTATTTCAGACATGAAAAACTTGTTCAAGGATTCCGGAGAATACTGAAACCCGGCGGAAAGATTCTGATACTTTACATGGCTTGGCTCCCTTTCGAGGACGACATTGCCGGTGAGAGCGAGAAGCTTGTGCTGAAATATAGCCCGGAATGGAGCGGCGCGGGAGAAACTCCACACCCGATATTTATTCCGGAGTGCTACGACAGCACTTTTGAACGCACCTGGCACGATGAATTCCGGCTGAATGTTCATTTCACCAGGGAAAGCTGGAACGGCAGAATGAAAGCTTGCCGCGGCGTCGGAGCGTCACTTGCTCCGGACGAGATTCAGCGCTGGGAGCAGGAGCATTTTAAAATGCTCGAAAAGTTCCCGGCTGAGTTTGACGTGCTGCATTATGCGGCTATGGCTGAACTTACAATGAAATAACAAAATGGGCTGCCTTAACACAGCCCATTTTTTATCGAATCATGCCGTAATTTTCGTAATAAGATTAAATCCCATGACTACTACGCCAAGAACCACAAGTACGATACCAGTTGCACGGTTGAGCGTCTTGGGAGAAGCCTTGTTTGCGAACACTGCTGCGATCCTAGCCCAGATCAGCGTGAATACTATGCACAGTATCATTACGAGAATATCCGGAGTTCCTCCCATTGCGAAGTGGGATATAGAGCCGGTCAACGCAGTAAAGGTCATAATGAACACGCTGGTTCCTACAGCGGTTTTCAGTTCATACCCCAGCAGGGAAGTGAGAATAAGTAACATCATCATTCCGCCGCCTGCGCCGATGAATCCGCAGATGAATCCGATAGCGATTCCGGCTACGATGGACTGAATGATCCGCTTCTTCGGTGAAACCGCCTGCATGTCCTCCTTCGTGGTCATGACAGGCTTCACGATGAACTTGATTCCAAGCAGGAACGTCATGAACACGGAAAAACCGCCCATGGTCGCCGATGGAAGCAGGCTTGAAACCCAGCTTCCCACAACCGTGAATGCGAGAACGCTCACCATCATGACAAGTCCGTTTTTGATATCCAGATTCTTGTTTCGCCCATATGTAAATGCGGACACGGCACTCGCCAGAACATCAGAAGCAAGCGCGATACCTACGGCAACGTAAGGGTCAATCCCAAGAAATGTCGTGAGCATCGGGGTGATCACAGCGGCAGCGCTCATTCCGGCAAATCCGGTACCAAGACCAGCGCCCATTCCGGCGAAGAAAGTTACTACGATCGTTATAAAAAGCTCCATGCAATACCTTCTTTCTCAGATATTATACAACAAATATGCGCTATTGTCAAATACGGCAGTAGTATAATACAGAAATTGCACAGAGATTGTACATGATGCGAAAAAGGGCGGATCAACGATCCGCCCTCTGATATCTGATTATTCGCCGCAGTGTTCGCAGTCGTGCTTTTCCTTGAAAAGCTCGGGATCATAAGCGATACCGTTCTTATCGTAGTAATCCTTGACAGCTGCCTTTACCGCTTCCTCAGCGAGTACTGAACAGTGGATCTTGTGTGCAGGAAGTCCATCCAGCGCTTCAACAACAGCCTTATTTGTAAGCTCCAGAGCCTGGGAAACCGGCTTGCCCTTGATCATCTCGGTAGCCATTGAGCTGCTGGCGATTGCAGAGCCACAGCCGAACGTGCTGAACTTTACGTCGTCGATCACGCCGTCCTTGCTGATCTTGAGGAATATCTTCATGATATCGCCGCACTTGGCATTGCCAACCTCGCCAACGCCGTCAGCGTTCTCGATGGTTCCTACATTGCGTGGGTGTGTGAAGTGGTCCATTACTTTTTCACTGTATAACATAGCTTCTCTTGCCCTCCTGTAAATCCTGCCATACCGGGGAGATACGACGGAGATAATCCACGATCTCGGGTACAGCCTTGATGATTGCCTCAATCTCTTCTTCTGTATTATATTCGCACAGAGAAAGTCTGAGCGATCCGTGTGCTACATCGTGTATTCTTCCAATAGCAAGCAGTACATGGCTCGGGTCAAGTGATCCGGAAGTACATGCTGAACCAGAGGAAGCGCAGATACCCTTCTGATCAAGCAGAAGCAGCAGGGACTCACCCTCAATACCCTCAAAGCACATATTGACGTTGCCGGGAAGTCTGTTCTCCCTGGGACCGTTGAGGATCGAGTGGGAAATCACGGAAAGTCCCTCGATCAGGCGATCGCGCAGCTTTGTGATCTTCGCCATATTGGCATCAAGATTGTCCACTGCCTCCTTAAGTGCAGTTGCCATGCCGACGATTCCGGCAATATTCTCGGTACCTGCGCGTTTACCGCGCTCCTGGGCACCGCCCTCGATCAGAGATGAAACCAGAAGTCCCTTGCGTGCATAAAGTGCGCCTACTCCCTTAGGTCCGTGGAACTTGTGGCCGGCAAGAGAAAGCATGTCGCAGCCGATATCCTTTACATCAACCGGAATATGACCGACAGCTTGAACGGCGTCAGTATGGAAAAGGACACCGTTTTCGTGACAGATAGCAGCAATCTCCTTGACAGGCTCAAGGGTTCCGATCTCATTGTTCGCCATCATGATGGAAACCAGCGCAGTGTCCGGGCGGATAGCCATTCTTACTGCTTCCGGATCAACTCTGCCTTCGCCGTCAACCGGCAGCAGAGTTACTTCGAATCCCTGATTTTCAAGACGCTTGAGGGAGTGAAGGATTGCATGATGCTCGATCACATCAGAAATAATATGCTTTTTGCCCTTTCTTGCGCCAATTTCCGCGCCGGTAAGCAGCGCCTGATTATCAGCTTCGCTGCCACCACCGGTGAATATGATCTCCTTAGGGTCGCAGTTCAGGCATTCAGCCATAGTCTTACGGGCACCGAAAAGAGCCTCTGCAGCAAGCTGACCAACAGTGTGAAGGGAAGATGGATTACCGTACTGTTCAGTCAGATACGGCATCATTGCGTCCAGCGCTGTTTTGCTGAGCTTTGTCGTTGCAGCGTTGTCTGCATATATTGTAGTCATAAGTTCACCATACTTTCTTTATGGATTTAGTAATGCCTATCCGGGAAGCATGTTTATATTTCCTATCGGACAAGTAGGATTATATCATACTTTTTCTTTTTTGTCAATAGTCTTTAAGAAATTATTCCTGATTTATATAGATAATATTCATACCGCAACATCATCAGCTGCCTTACTATTCAATTTATTTACAGCAAGTGACTAAATTCATAGAAAAAACTGAAATCATTGAAAAAAAGAGGTTGCATTTTCTTTTGAAATGTGATATAATAATAGAGTTGATAAGCGCCTGTAGCTCAGCTGGATAGAGCAATAGCCTCCGACGCTATGTGTCGTGCGTTCGAATCGCATCAGGCGTACCAAACCCCGAGCTTAGGTTCGGGGTTTTTTATTAACCGGTATGATCTCATATCATTATTCCAGATAATATCTCGAATGATTCATTCAGGGCTATTTGCTGGTATTTGAGATTATATTTGATTATATCAATGGTGAACTTATTTCTTAGATCCTCTGTATTGCGTAAAATTTCTCTTTTACGCAATTAGATATCTGCTATGAAACTATCCCCCTCGTTACATCAACACCTTATTCACCTTCAGAACGGTCAAAAATACATAATAGTATATATACCAATAAAGAAAAAATAAGACATCCCAAAAGAAAATCACCTAATGAAATCCTCAAACAATCAAGAATAAACATAGAAACTATCCCCCCTCGTTACATCAATCCCTTTTTCCGCCGTGAGTATTCCGGCGGATATATTGTTGTACGCCCTCCAGATTCTCACCGTGACGGATCTCGCGCACCAGGCGCCGGAACATATTCGGAAGAACCTTCCGGACGAGGTCGCAGCACTCGACATAATGCACACAAACTGAACAGCTGTCGAAGCTCGAGCACGCAGCACAAGGCGGATACTTGTACACAAAACCAACCTGAGGACATTCGGCGAAATGTTCGCACTCCCAAAAATCACACGTCATACAACACCTGCAGGATCCGGACGCTTACCCAGCCGGACTATAGAATAAAACTGCTTAAAATAATCAAAGTGCTGTTCCCGGATGTTCTTTTCAAGTTCCTCGGCGCTCAGAGCCGAACAGCTGGAGAACCTCCGGAAGCCGTCAAAGGTTTCATAATACCGCTGACCATCTTCAAGATTATGCTGTAGTTCCTTGTCTATGTACACAACGCCCTTATTCAGTTCCTCATCTACAGAACGTTCTATCCAGTCCTGCAGCCCGTCCCAGCCCCAGACATCTATAACCGTCCATAATTTACGAAGATACTGCTTCTTGAAGCCACGCGAAAAACGCATGAAGGCAGATTTAGCAGCCTTGACCTTATTAAATTTTACCGCTTTTGTAGCACCATTGAGAAACGATTTCCACCACCTCTTGACCTCGCACCGGCTCACATTATCACTAGTACGATTGACGAAGCGCACGAAGTTCAGCGCGGAACCCGTCATATACTCGGCAAATTCCTTATCGCTGTAATCTATATACGCATTAAAGACGGACATAGCATTTCCGCCTTTATACTCAAACTCGCACCTTGTCCAGGCAGTGCAGGCCTCCGGAAGCTCATTGCCCTTCATCTTCTGTTCGGTAAATTTATCGTAGAACCTGCAGATCTGTTCAGACTGACGAGCGCCAAGCTGCACGGTCAGTCCCTCGAGTTCCTCCCCATTCCGGCGCTTTTTGCTAGCCTTATAGGAAAACAGCTTTCTGAAATCGTCGCCCTGATCAGACCACACACGAGCCTTGCAGCACAAATTCCCGTCCTGAATAGCATTAACGACCCGCCGAAGGGAAATTGTTGTATTCTCCCCATTCCTGCAGATATCGTCCATAGCGTAATCAAGACGGGTGATAGATATTGCATACCCACGGAAGCAGAGAGCGCGGAGCATACCGCACCAGGTCTTGAAACTAACGCCGTAACTGTCGAGATATGAATTAAAGTAATCAAGCCCGTGCGAGCTGAATTCAAGACAAATCCCCTGTTCTGAATACCTGTCAGGAGTAGGGACCTTCAGGCTTACGTTCTCATAACTCAAGCGCCGATCATAATGCAGGCAGCGCCCACAATCCACCATCTTGCTAAAAAGATCTCCAAGCAGCAGAGTGCATTTCAGCGTAGACATACAATGATCATATGGAGTTTTCCCGGACTCGTCCGGCTCGTTCGGCAGCTCATGCTCCGGTTTTATCGTAAAACGTAAATAGTCAAAACGTGCTTCTGTCATATTATCGCTCCTCAATTGTTGTTACCTGTTACGGATATTGTTGCGCAGCTTGCGCTCCCCTTTTTTGTCAAGCGTTGACGGAGGAAGCCCGAGAGCTTCAAACTGTCTGTTGCGCTCTATATCCTCATCGCTTATATATTCCATCGTCAGCAGTGTATTAACCATCTCCTTAGTATCGTACAGCTGCCGGAAGAAGTCCGACTGTATCCACACTTCCCCACCCAGAGGAACAAGAGGACGAAGCGGACTTTGATAGAATAAATTATATTCTTCAGCGTCATAAACCCAATTAGTAATCATACGGCTGAACGGGTGACACGGAAAAGCGCTGCACACAGTCACATCATTAGTGATCTCGCGCAGCTGCTTCTCCAGGAATCCCCACCGCTGAACAGTGCCATAAATAACAAGATGACGGTGCCGACACTGGCAAATGTGCTGGAAAAGGATCTTCGGCAAACCGCCCTCGCCGTCCTTCGTCTTACCGTTCGCGAAGTCACGGCTATTGAATATAGTTCCTATCTCGTCTATAAGAACCACCGTATCATCTGGAGCGTTGATTATATCCTGGATAGAATGCAGAGGAAGAATTCTTGTATCCTTCGGGAAATTCTCCAGCTTCAGATTAGTTACTACAGTAACTTCCGGATACCGCTTACATATGTAATATGCGTCACGCACCATGCTGCAGGTTTTCCCGGCGCCGAACTTACCAAGATAGATATGTAAGCCCCACTGATGAAAATGCTTACCCTCATGATTCTTGAAGTACTTGTAGACATCTTTAATAAACCAGAAGATAAGAGCAGGAAGGTGTTTAAGTCGCTGAAAAAACACAGATAAATGTATCATTTAGTACCGCCTTTACGTCTTGTAAGCTCGATCAGGATAGAGCACACCCACTTTGTAAGCCAGAGCAGTACGAACAGATTCACAGCAGCAAATCCGACCTGCGCAGCCAACAAGCCAAATGTAGCATGTCCACCCGTAAACCAATCGCCGAAGGTGATAACATGCTGAACAGCCTCAGCCGTTTCTACAGTAGCTTCTACAGTCATATTACTCCCCCTTTACGCCTGCAATGATCATGATGATCTTACGAAGCATAGACATCATAATATTCAGCCCCCAGATGAAGAACAGGGCGCCAACACCCCAGTTGATGATCTGCCCTATGAAATACGAAAAGCTAAGGTAATCTGTAGGGAATCCAAGCAAATTGCCTATATCCGCCATATTCATTATTTAAACACGTCCTTTCTCTTGAATAAGCTGCGCAGGAAGAACACGCCGGAGATAAGAAGCAGACAGAGCAGCAGACCCTCGGACACGCTGTAGTTATCTATCTCCTTATTCATGATACCGTTTTTGCTGACCCAGGTAGCATAAGCAGTATCTACATCTTCTTCCTTGATATTACCGTTCCGATCGTAAACTGCTATCTCCCCTTCCGGAGATACAAGCACGATATCAACACCGCTATTGTCCTTATAGCGATTGATGAAGCTGTTATAGCCGTCCGAACCCACAGGATAAAACGGCGCATTGTCCGAAGCGTCCGGAATGCCGTTGCCGTCCTCGTCCACTACCCTGCCCCAGTCAAGTTGACCGTCACCGGTATAATCAAAAGGCAGCGGAACATAAACATCATCACCGATGAGATAACCATTATTATTGCCGGTGACCGTATCAACCAGACGATCAACCATATCAACAGCATCAACAAGCTCATACTGCGGTAAACCAATACCGATTTCATCGCCCTTGTTCACGATCGCGTAACCCTCGGACATATCCGGAATGCAGGTATCAAGAGTATATATTACCTGCTCGGCGTCCTCGATCCCGTCACCATCGGAATCATACTTATATAGAATCTCCGTTACAGTATTGCCCAGAGCGTCCACAGCTTTGCGTATTATGTAATTAACGCCCTGCTTGATAAGCTCCTGCAGAACCTGCTCCAGGATAATTGCAATAATCTCCATTTATACACCTCAATCCATTACACGGAATACAGCATACAGGACCAGGTAAAGAATAACCGAGCCTAATGCAAATTCCCACAACGTAAAATGCAAGCCGAAGCCGGAAATTTCTATGTTCATGAAATCAACAGCAGAAGTCCAGAGCCACGTTAAAAAGCCCCAGATATCAGTTATAGCACCGTCCATATTATCACCGCCCTGCTAATCTACAGAAAATCATCACAACCAAACCCAGGATAATCAACCCGTATATCTCATCAGGCAGCCAGGCGAAGAAGTCCTTCAGATAGTCTATGAAGCCCTTGGAAAGCTCGGGCACCTGCTCCAGGTAATGATCGAGGTTTGTATCTACAGTGCCAGGATCGATATAATCCCCCGGATCCGGATTAGAACTGCTGCCGGAATTAACATTCACATTAACGTCTACACCGACTTTTCCGGAAACATCTATTTTTCCGGAGACCTCGACCTTGCCACCTGTCCCGGAGTCATCACCAGGATCCGGAACATCTGGAACGTCCGGAACCTGCGGAAAATCATAATCATCATCAATATACTTCTTAATTGTAGTTGAATCACCGGTATCCGGATTAGTTATGCTGTAGTCGTATATCGTATCACCGTTGATAGTAATTGTGTAATTGTTCGGTATCCTGCTAAAGTCAATTGACGTCTGATCCTTGAAAAGCTCGAACGGAGTTTCAGACATAATGTAGCCCCAATCGTCAGCAGTGTTCGTCTGCGGTGTAAAGGTCGTAGCTCGAAGCATATTGCCGAAGTTATTTTTTACAAGATCGGAAAGCTTACCTGATACAGCATAAGTCGTTTTTGCAGCTGGAGCATTTACAACAGTAGCATAAGAAGTATTTAAAGCCAAATTACCTTGAAGATAAGAAGTATCAGATGTAAAACACTGAATCCACGCACCAGATGATACTTTTAAAGCATAAGCCCTATATTCATGAGATTTTGTTAAATGAAATTGTGTAGAATCTTCATCACCGAGCAAGCTCACAAAATCGCATGTATATGTAGCTTTATAGAACTCATCTACTTCAATTGTAAAGTGCCAATAGCCTGAATAATAGTAGGTGCTGCCAACATCATCATCGTATATATACGGCAGCACATAGCAGTCTTTTTTCCAACCACCTTTAGAACCGATATCTGCACCGAAACCCAAACCAGAACGCCATAAAGGTGCACACGGAGCAAACTCATGATATCCAGCAGTTTGCTTTTCACCTGTCGCGGACTGATAGTTATACAGATACTGCGAAGGCGTAGGCATTGGCGCATACATCAGACTATAGTCTGTAATTATAGATTTAAACCCCGAGCCAGTAACTTGAGGTTTATTATCTTCTGAAATTGTAAAATCTTCAGTACCAGTATCATGATAAGCAAGATAACATATAGCATCCAAAGAAACACCAACTGCAACAGTATCTTGAATAAAAAGCCAAGTTTTATATTCATCAGACCCTACAGTCCATTCATCAGAACGAGTAATTATTTCAGTATAATAAGCTTTGAAATCTTCTTCAGAAATCCCCGAATCTTTAATAATATCCATCCAAGCACAAAGATATTTAGTTTCAGTCAATGAACCCGGTGTATTATTGAACAAAGGAGATAGAATATCAACTGCAGAAGAAACATAACCTGCCCATTCCAAAATAGAACCAATTACAGCACCAGCACCAGAAGCAAGAACAACAACAGACAAATAAGGATGTAAAGTCAAAAAAGAAATAAGAGCAGCACAAATAACTGAAACAACTTTCATCCACCACTTTTTTACTACAGATATCACCTTGTTCATTTGTTACCTCCATACATACGATCGCGCAGCTGGCAAAGCTCGATGTTCTTATAGCCAAAACCGCACGTCCCTTCCGGCGTTGAACCGACACAATAAGAATATTTTCCGTAATGCTCGCAGGCAAGGCAACTAGAAAGAGAGCCACACCGAAAACATGGAACAACAATACGTTCTCGCCTTATATGCTTTACTTTAGCATACTTACACAGAAAGAACTTGCAGACATCAACATTTTTCATTTTGAATCCCCCTTTAATTTTTTGTGGAGGCGGTTTTATTTTTGAACGCAACCGCGAAACGTTCGCCGGCTCAGGTGAAGATACCTACTAAAGATATAATTACAAACGCTAAGCCAAGCAGGAAAAGAAATATAGAGACTATCAGACCCCAATTAACCCGTGATTTCATCGTATCACCTCTTTGAATACTTCATTGAACGCTTTACAAGCACTAAGGCTGTGAAGCACAAGCTGCCACCCAGGAGCAGGAAACAAAGTGCATTTCCAAGAATAAAAGCAAAAGCAAGCTTCCCGAGGTCGAAAACACCGGAACTTACTTTCTTCATATCTCCTAAGACCTCACCCAGGCTTGCATAATCACTTCCGGCGAGAACTTCTATAAATCCATTCGAGCCGGCACGCTTAACGCAAAAATTCAGACTTTTGTCATAATACATCTGATATATCCATTCCACGCCGTCAAGATCCTGCTGACAGTCGCCGATGATCAGCACCTGAGAACCCTCAAGCCATGCAATAGAATAATGCGTCTTGACGTAGTTTACAGAAGTACCGAGATAATCGGCAAGCCATTTCCGCGCGTCATCGTACTTTACATACTGATATCCCTGCGCATTTACAAATCCGCTCCAGGCCTCCGGATCCACCGTGACTTGATCGTCAGCTGCAAAACTTGTTGTCGAGATCACGACAGCAGAAATTAACGCAAAGATTACAGCAATAAACTTTTTGATTATAACCACACCCTTTTTCTAGAGTAAAAAAAGAGGGAGGTTTGAACCCCCCTCCCCTTTCACCGGATTATGTACGCTTAGAAGCGCGGAGAGCCTTGCGAGCCAGACCCAGAGCAGTGAAGCAGAAGCTTGTACCGATCATAAGGAAGCAGAGCGGATTCGAAAGCATAAAGCTGAAAGCACTCTTGCCAAGATCGAAGATACCAGATGAAGCAGAAGTTATCTCCTTAACGGTATCGGCTACAGTCTTAGGAGCTTCAAAAGCTGTAGCACCAGCTTCAGAAACAACATTCAGAACAAGCATATTGTCACCTCCTTTCTATTACTTCTTCTTTTCGGGCTGAATATCAGCCGGAGCAGTTGAAGCAGCAGCGCCCAGGCTCAGATTGAAACCCGTACACGTTCCGAACTTGTTGTAGATCGGGACGATCAACAGCCCTTCGAGATCCTGAACCTTTGTAACAGCAGGATTGTTGAGCATTGCAATATTTCGTCCAAGTTCCATGGCGAAAACCTCCGCCTTCACCTTGATATCGTCAGTGTCCGGTCCGAACATAAGCGCCTTATTTGTACTTTCATAGTCAGCAGTATGGATAATGTAATTATCGTAACTGTTGCCCTCATAAGAGCCTGTTTTGTGCTTGAGGGATATAATCTGCTGTGCCATTTTTACCTACTTTCTGCGGATTTACTCCGCGCATATGTTTCGGGATTTACTCCCAGCTTATTTTTGCGCCGTAGCGCTGGTAGTGGTTTTGTTTAATCTCGCAACCACTAAACGAGCATTAATAAAAAATGATTATTTAGTCATTCCATTCAGCATCATTCCAAATAGAATCTAGTTCAGAAAAAAGATTATTTAAATCACTCTGAATAATCTGTTCAGCTGCGCTTAAAGACAGAAGCCAACCACAAAGAAAGCCATAATCAAATGAATTACAATGCTCCTTATATGTTTGCAACGCAGAAGCAAAAACACAATTGCCCGGGATTTTTGCAAATTCTTCAAGTGTCATAATAAACCTCATTCCGCAGCCTTACGCCACATTTATTTTTTCGGGACTTACTCCCAGTTTATTTTGCGCCGAAGCGCTGGTAATGGTTTTGTTTAATCTCGCAACCACCAAACGAGCAGATATCAAGTAGATTTAACCTTTAAAGCCTTTAATTCAGCCCTGACCTTTTTTAAATCAGCCTTTAACTTCTTTATCTGATTATTAGCCTCGGATAAATCATGCAAAGCAACATCACGAGCAGTAATCATATCCTGCAGTTCACGACATTTAGAATCATACCGAGAATTAACCTGACATATTTCATCAAGGGCATTTTCAAGGGATTGCCGTAATTCATCAGCTTCAGATGAATTTTCCAAACGTTTGGAATCATCAGGGGCAACCAAATCATCAGCCGGAACAGAGTCAGAAACAACATCTTCTTTTTCCAAACGTTTGGAATCCGAAGAAGCACAGACATCAGCCGGAACAGAGTCAGAAACAACAGCTTCATTTTCCAAACGTTTGGAATCAGTCTTTAAACGTTTTATTTCCCGAGCACTCATTTCAGGCGTTACCTGCTCACGCTGCTTTTCAGACAAAGAAAGCATCGCAACCAGCTGCGAATAACTCCAACTTTTAACGGCGCTGAAGAAATCAATAAAACCTACATACTGAGCTTTTGCTTTACCTTTGATCATGCCATTGCCAAGAGTAAAAACCTGCTTGACAGAAAACTGCTCAACAATGTTGATGAAATTGTAAGTCGTAGACTTCTTAAAGCCAAAATTAGCGAGGCAACAATCAACTATTGAATCATAGTGACTTTTGTAATACCCGAAATAATTCAGTTCATAAACGTAATAAGCAATATGTAACCAATTATCAGCAGCCCTTTTAACTTCATCTCGAATCTTGTCAACGTATGAAGCAAGCATTTCTTCATCGGACTCAGGAGGATTTATTATTTCAGTTAACATATAAACCTCTTTCCGCAGCCTTACGCCACATTTATTTTTTCGGGATTTACTCCCGGCTTATTTTGCGCCGAAGCGCTGGTAGTAGTTTTATTTAATCTCGCAACCACTAAACGAGCCTATCAGGAAAAGAAAACAAGTCAATCACTAATCCCAAACGTGTATAACTTCATCTTCCCCTTACCTTCCGGCTGGTAGTCGTTTTTTATCTCCGCTAAAATTAACGACCAAAAAACTTGCAGTCACAGGGGAATGTGTATGTCACCCGAACACGGAACGAGCGATTTTTTCCGAACCCGGGGTTATAAGGAGATTCGCCGGCGTCCTGACGGGTACCAGGATACCGACATATTTACTTTTCAGCCATCTCAGGCGACCAGAGCCGGACACGCTTATAAAACAGATGTATTAAAACAGAGTTTAAAACATAACCGACAGCAAAAGCTACATCTACAGCAATAAGAACGGTAACAGCAAGAGAGAGCATAACAGCCAACAGCATGAAAAGGTTAATACCAAAATCAGAGGGTAAAGACCATGATTCATAGAACTTAACCAAAGCAGAACCATCAACAAGCCCTAAGCTAATTGATACCGTAACAAAAGGCAAAAGGAGAAAAAAGAAAACCAGAACAAAAGTTACCGCCTTTTTTTCAATCATTTTAATCACCTCCTGCCGTAGCAGTTCCGGCACCCTCCGAACAGCATTTTATATCCTGCTCCGCCGTAGTACATACAATCTTCGGTAGGAACTACCCGTTTACATCGCTCACACTGAACATACCGAACATTGTTATATCGGAACTGATTGATCACCTTCCTGCTCCGCGCTATGTGTTCAAAGAACATGCTTTCTATTTTCGCAGAAGTCATTTGTATCACCTCAGGAAATCTAGTACCTTTTTAGTACCACAATAATAATAACACAAATTAAGCAAAAAATCAATACCACATTAGTACCAAAATGAAGCTAGATAATTTGTAAAAAATATAGTAAAATCAAATAGAAAGGAGTAGTGCCAAATGAGTACCGTTTTTTTTAACTTAAGAATAGATGAAGAACTAAACGAAAAAATAGCCAAAATTGCAGAGGCAGAAGGCAGAAGCAAAAACAAACAAATAGAACAGATATTGAAAGAGTACGTTAAAAAATATCAAAACGATAATTCAAGCATAAATATTAATCAGCATAATAATAACAAAGCCATAATAAACATAGACAAAAAATGAAAGGAGTAAGTAATGAATACTATAAAAGAATTAATAAACCTAACAATACTAATTATAGAAATAGTTTTGGTAATAAAACTATTTATAAGCTTCAAGGAAATAAAAAAATTAACTATTGAAAATCAAACAATAAAAAGTATAATTCAAAGTATATACAATAAGCAAAATCAAGAATTCGAAAAGCAGAATAAAAAACTGGATGAAGTTCTATCTGAAATGTATAAGAATCAAAAGCAATAAATTCAGTACGTTTGAATTTTCCATTATCTGTAATATTCCCATTTTAGAGGTGCAGAAAACAGCCAATTATTAAAATGCCCTGAATCCCTTTTGCAGAGCCATCTCATAACACTTCCATGTGTAATTAGAACCCCCGTATTACAAGACGGGGGTTTACTTTTTTCGCCCGGCGCAGCGCAGACCGCCCGGCGCTGAAGCGCGTGGGGCGGTCTGGAAGTATGCGCGAGCGTTCCGGAGCGGAGGTCTGGCTGCCTGCTCAGGTGAAAAGGCGCCAGGATCGCAAAGAGAACGGGAGGTTAAAACCTGCAGGACTGCGTCATATTCCACACAAAACCGTTGAAAGCTGGTGCCCTCTGCCGCAGGCGCAACACAGAGGGCACCACCTTCCAACCGCTTCGCGCGAAAAATTACTCACCCGGCGAGGTTTTAACCCAAATCCTCGGGGCAATCCCCGAACCCTTTCAAGGGATTGACAAATATAAAACAGGAAGGTATAATAGAGAGGTAACACAGGAAATTTATTGTGCAAAGCAAAAATAGACAAACACCAATAACCCGGCATGTACATTCCGCACAAAAATCCGGGCAGTCTATTTTCTCTTTTACGCAATAATATATTTTGGGATTTCATTATGAACAACAAATACGATAACGCTCCCCAGCTGCTGAAGGATTACCTTGTATACCTTCAGCTAGTAAAAAACCGCTCGGAACTGACTGTACTCAACTATTATACTGACCTGCGTACGTTCTTCCGGTTCTACAAAATCAAAACCGGACGTGCGTCAGATGATCCGGCGGAATTTCAGAATATCAGCATTACTGACATCACGGAAGCCGATATAAAATCCGTTGATCTGATGATGGCGCAGGATTTCCTTATCTACACCAAAACTGAAAAAGATAATCACCCCCAGGCAAGGTACCGCAAAGGAGTTGCACTCCGACAATTTTTCAAGTACCTTACTAATAATAAGGGTCTGTTTGAAGTCAGTCCGCTGGCTAATCTGGAATTGCCATCTCCAAAGCCGGCTCTTCCCAAGTATCTGACCCTCGACGAATCCGTGGAAATGCTCCAGAATATCAATACCCCGGATCAGAAACGCGATTACTGTATAATCACGTTCTTCCTTAACTGCGGAATCCGACTGAGTGAGCTTGTTGGAATCAACGTATCGGATATCCGACGTTCCAGGGATCCTTCGGGACGTGAAGTATGGACTCTGAAAGTCCTAGGTAAAGGAAACAAGGAGCGTATTGTATACCTGAACGACGCCTGCATAAGCGCATATTTGGATTACATTGATCCGACAGAAACCGATATCGAAAAGCGTAATGCTTCCGGTGCGCGGAACATGACCGCAAAAACAGACGCGCTTTTCCTGAGCCGGAGGAACACCCGTATTTCAAACCGCAGAGTACAGCAGATTGTAGAGGAATGCCTAAAATCCAGCGGTCTAGACAATCGCGGACTTTCCGTTCACAAACTCCGCCACACTGCCGCTACCTTAATGTACCAGAACGGAGTTGACGTCCGGGTGCTTAAAGAGATCCTGGGACACGAAAACCTAAATACAACGCAGATTTACACGCATATCTCCAACGATCAGATGGAATCCGCGATGAGCAAGAATCCGCTCGCGGAACTTACAAACCAAAAGAACAAGGAATAAAGTTGAGCCGCTCATATTGGGCGGCTCTCTTTTTTATACCTTTGCTTTGTGTTCGATGGCTGTTATTGAATAAGTGAACGACTTTTCTCCGTCGGGAGAAAGTATCTCGATTCCACGCTTCTCTGCAAATACTCCGGTGCAATCGTCGAAATCTGCGGAACCACACCAAGGCTCAATACAAAGGAACGGAGCGTCCTTTGCCTGCCATACGCCAAGGCTCGTAAAATCCGGGAAATCCACACGAACGCCCACATTGTCATTGTTCAGCAGTTCCACCTGACGAGAACGTATCTTGTCAAAATAGCAGACGTCCTCGTAGAACATCTCGTGAGAAAGACTGAGTTCAGTCGCTTCCTTCATAAGTTCCCGACGATTGTTTTCCTCGTTAAGCCCAGTTGAGAGATTGTAGTTCGGGACTTCCGCAGTCTCGATTTTCGGGAACTGAAGTCGGTAATCCGTCATATCACCGGGAGTTGCAAACGCAGGGTGAGCGCCAACACAGAACGGCATATCAACATTGCTGTTATTATGAACACGATATGTGACCGTGACTCCGTCCGCCTTCAGCGTGTAGCGAACCGTAAACTTGAAATCGAACGGGTACATCTCCTTTGTATAGTTACTCTGGGTAAGGGAGAACATAGCGCTTCCGCCGTTAAAGTCCTCCGGTGTGAATTCCAGGTCACGGGCAAATCCATGCTTGGAAATCTTGTATTCACTGCCGTTAATGATGGTCGTACCATTTTTCAAAGTGCCTATCATAGGGAAAAGCAGCGGCGATGTCTTACCCCAGAATGCAGGATCCGCACTCCACATGAGTTCACGATTACCAACTTTAAGGGACTTCAGCTCAGCGCCCTTAGAAATGATTTTCGCAGACACTTCCCCGTTCTTTAATGTAATATCCATATTTTCCTCCTTATTTAAACTGCGGATTCTTAATCAGTCACTTATGGTATTTTCCGTTATTGATTATTGAATACGCACGATAAACCTGCTCCATGAGCATTACCCTCGCAAGGGAATGCGGAAAAGTCATCGGTGACATGGATAGCCGCAAATCCGCCTGCTTTTTCAGCTCCTCATCCAACCCGAAAGAGCTTCCCACCAGGAAATTCACCGTACTGAACCCCTGCCCTGCCGCGGATTCCAGTTTCTGTGAAAGCTGCTCACTGGAAATAGTCTTGCCCTCAATACACATTGCAACCGTAAAACTTCCGGGCTTTATCTGCTCGCGTATCTTGACGGATTCCTGACGGAGAGCGGCTTCGATCTGTGCCGGAGAGGGCTTCTGCGGAAGGTCCACAGGCGAAGGCTCGATTACCTTCGGGGTAACGTATGCCCCAAGACGCTTCAGGTATTCCGCGCAGGCTTCCCGGTACCAGCTTTCCTTGAGCTTTCCCATGGCGATAAAGTTGATGTTCATGCTTATCTCCTGTTCTTTCTTGGAGGATTCATGCTGATACGTCTGCGACGGTTCATATCTGCAACTTTTCTGCGGTAGGATGCCTTGACGTAATGCGACACGATAAGCATAATTATCTCAAGTCCGACAAGCACGCAGGTCCAGGCAAACAGCGGATTATCCATCACCTGCTTGATCTTTTCCATGTAGAATGCCGTGGTATCTATATCAATATCATTTTCAATTTCAAGCGGAATGGTAGAGATGACCTCGCCGTCAAGCATAAGCTGAAGCTCGCCTACCTGGTATCCCTTGTTCTGCGGAGCCTGAACCGGACGGCGGTCCTCAAACCAGTTTATCTGCTGGGATACAGTCGTCTTGTTAAGGCTCTTTTCAAGAAGCGTAGAGAAATCATCAGCCGCACAGACTCCGACCTTATCAACATTCTTGCCCTGGTAAACCTCGGTCTGGGCAATAGTTTCATTAGATGCAACTATATTTGTATATACCAGTTCCGAATATGCCCAGTTATACAGCGCGACATGATCCCTGAAAGAGTTGTATGACCGCTGACCTTCCGCGTTATGGTAGGGCGCACCAAGGGTAACTACGATGTAGTGGTATCCTCTGCCGTCGCTTCCCTTTGCTGTCGCGGTAGAAACCAGTGCCATCACGCCTTCTTTCGGATTTTCCATATCCCAGCTGCCATTTTTGTACTCGTAGTATTCGTCAATACTTCCAGTTTTTACACCGTGGACTCCCTCGTAGTAGAAGTCTCCGTCAAGCATAAGCTTATTTGTGGTGGACATAGTATAGCCGCTCGGGTTTTGGTCATTAGCAGGCATGTCATAGTATTTTGTGTCGCATATCTTCATGAATCCAGGATAATTGTCTATTGCGTATCTGGTGATAAGATAAAGGTCTTTTGCGGAGGTGTAATTGTCCGGGTTATACAATCCATGAGTATTGGCAAAATGTGTGTTTGTGCAGCCTATCTCCGCCGCCTTTGCATTCATCATGTCAACGAATTCCTGAATACTTCCTGCAAGATTTAAAGCAAGAACATTTCCTGCCTCACAGCCGGAGGATACCATCAGCGCATACAGACAGTCGTTGAAAGTAACGTTCGTCTGACCAACTTCAAGCGCAGAGGTAGAGGCTCCCTGGTAGTTGGGATCGCTCATACTGAACTCATTCATCGCGTCATAGGTGATCTTCACCGTCTGGTTAAAGTCTTTTATATTTTCCAGAGCAACAAGCGCAGTCATGATTTTCGTCGTAGAAGCCGGAATAAGCTGCACATTTTCATTCTTGGCGACAACAACAGTGTTAGTTTCCATTTCTACCATATAAACGCCCTCACTGTGCAGGTCTACCTTGGGTGTAAAGGCTGCGTGCGCGGTTATACCGGTCGAAAAAGCACCGCATAGTAAAATTATTGAGGTAAATATCGAAAAAATTTTTACTTTTCGCATATAGACAAATCTCCTGTTATAGGGTATTATATATAAAGGCGGCTTTTTTTAGTCAGTCGCGGCTCTCAGTTACCTTATTATTATACAAAATATAAAGGTTCTTGTAAAGGGCTTTTTTCAAATTGTAACCAAATTTTAATGATTTGGCTGCATGGGGGGATCATATGATATACATAACCGGAGATATACACGGCGATTTCTCAAGATTCAGATCGCCGGCGCTTAAAAAGCTCCGGAAAAATGACGCGCTGATCGTCTGTGGAGATTTTGGATTCATCTGGGACGGCTCCGCTAAGGAACAGAAAATACTGAAGAAAATCGGGAAGCTGCCCTACAACGTACTGTTTGTGGAGGGTTCCCACGATAACTACGACCTGCTCGAGGACTACCCGGTGGAGGAATGGTGCGGCGGAAAGACACGCCCCATCTCCGGAAGGCTCCGGCAGCTTATGAGGGGTCAGGTGTTCACCATTGCCGAAAAGGTAGTTTTCTCGTTCGGCGGAGGTCAGAGCGATGACACGGTGGATCTGATTGAAGGCGAGAACTGGTGGAAGCGCGAAATTCCATCAGAGCACGAGCTTGAAGAAGGGCTCCGCAATCTCGACAAGGCGGACAACTCCGTGGATTTCGTGGTAACATACGAACCGCCGTCAAAGCTTCACGATTTCCTTGACCATAACAGCGGTGACCGGAATCACATCAACACCTATCTGAACGATGTCTATGAGAAGATCAAATTCGACAAGTGGTTCTTCGGGAAGCTTCATCTGAACAAGCTGATACCCCCGAAATACAACGCGGTGTATGACCAGATAGTTGTCGCGGACAATACGAAGATAAAAAAGAAACGGGCGCCAAGACACCCGAAAAATAAAACCGAAGAGGAGAATTGACATGGCAGAAGTAACATTTGAAATAACCAAGGAGCTCGGAGTAATCTCCGAGAACGCAAAGGGCTGGACCAGAGAACTGAACCTCGTAAGCTGGAACGAGCGCGAGCCGAAGTACGATATCCGCGACTGGAACGCAGACCACACCCGCATGAGCAAGGGTATTTCCATGACAGAAGAGGAAATGCAGAAGTTGGTTGAGCTGTTCAACGCAAGGGACGAAGAGGATTCCTTTGAGTAATTCCAATCAGAAAGAAATCCGGGCTGAAAATTCAGTCCGGATTTTTTTATTTGAATTTCTGAGTGAAGTTGATGACAAATCCTACCGCGACAGCAAGCACCGCACTGACAAGAAGCGGAAACCACACGTTGGCGAGCGGCAGTCCGTTTGCGGCCTCGTTGAGGTTCATTCCGTAGAAGCTGAATACAATTGTGGGTACCGCAATAATTATCGTCAATGTAGTCATTCGCTTCATGACTATGTTAAGGTTATTGGAAATAATGCTGGCAAATGTATCCATTGTTGTAGAAAGAATGTTAGAATAGATATTTGTCATCTCGATTGCCTGGCGGACTTCTATCAGCACATCGTCAAGCAGATCCTGATCCTCCTCATAGAGCTTGATGTATCTGCCGCGCATCAGCTTCTCAAGTACGGCTTCGTTTGCCTTGAGCGACGTAGAGAAGAATACCAGGGACTTCTCAAGTCCGAGAAGCTGAATAAGTCCCTTGTTCTGCATTGATTTATGCAGGGTGCCTTCAACGTAGCTCTGGATTTTGTCAATCTGTTTGAGGTACTGTAAATATCTTGCAGCAATACGCAGCAGGATAGTGAATACAAAACGGGTCTTTAGGTTAGTCTGGATTCCCTTTACCACACCTTTTGATATGTCCTCGACTACGGAATTTTCCTTTGCGCTTACCGTCACAACGTTCTTCTCGGTGATGATTATGGACATAGGCGTTGTGGAGTACAGCAGCGTGCGGTCCGGGTTGTTATCCGTTTCGGCAACCGGATAGTCAACGACGATCAGCGTAACTCCGTCGTCGCTTTCGATTCGCGACGGCTCCTCTTCATCAAGGGCTGCACGGACGTAATCTCTGTCGATCCCGAGATCGTCCTCGAGGTTGGAAATCTCGGTTTCAGTCGGGTCTATAACAGATATCCAGCAGCCGGTTTCAGCTTTCTCTATCTCGCAGAGGTGGTTTTCAATATTCCTGTAATATTTGACCAAATTCAGCACTTCCTTTTTACTCCTGGGAAGCACCCTCAGCGCGACCCATAGGATATATTGACTCATTACAACTTCGGTATGACCCGGGGTCTGCGCTCATGTTCTCACCGTCCTTATCACAGAAAATCATGGTTAAGTTTATTTTATCACATTTTTTGTGAAATTACAAGTAGTTTTATCATAAATCTCGATCAAATCTGCATTGAATACTGATACAAGTCAGGACGGTCATTGCGACCACTTTTTATGAAACCGAAACAACAATTTTGCTTGACAAACTGGAATAAAAATGCTACAATTATATGCGGAACATATTAGATTTATGGATTAACAGTCCAGACTGTTCACAGAATTTATTCACCTGGCGTGAATTAGGGAGAGTGTCTATTAATGGCTTTTGATTACAAAGATTATACGCTGTTGCTGAATCAGCTTATCGAAAAGAGCGGCGAAATGCGTCAATTCAGGGATACGCCCCTTCGGGACGCTATTGCTCCGCTATGCCGTTTCCTGCGTATTTCTAAAGTGACTTCAGCCGTTTTTGACAACGACGCTTATTCCGCTAATATTTCCAGGGAAACCTACTCATATTATGACGACGGCGGTGCAGATGACCGCTTCATTTCATTTACAGAGAATATCTTAAGGCGGGGGAAAGCTGTTTACTCCTTCTTCCAAGAGTACGGCGAGGAAAACTGGTCCGATGAGGAAAAAGAGCAGATCCGTGCATTTGAAAAACACCTTTTCGTGCTGAGCGAGCGCGCTTTCACAATACAGCTTGCGGAATCCCTCCCGCTGCACGACAGCGAGTTCGAGGTGTATTCCCTACCCTTTTTCCTTACCACTTCACGCACGCTGATAGCCCAGGGAAATGTGGGGGAATTCGGCGCCGTATACTTTAATATTAGAGGATTCTCGGCAATAAACCAGAACCTTGGACGAGAAACCTCCAACAAAGTGCTCAGTCTTTTTGTCAAGGAACTTGTGGACAAGCTTGTATATGAAGAGTGCGTATGCAGGATAGGCAGCGACAACTTTGTAATGCTGTTCCGCAAGGAAAATCTCGACATGATAAGAAAGCACCTGTCCGGCACCACTATCACCTACGGCGACAACGACGAACACGTCACTGTAACCACCTACGCCGGATACTACATGATCCCGGAGTCTACCGACTCGCCGGTCGAGATCATGGACAGAATATGCACGGCTTATCAACTGGCGAAAAATGTTGTGAAGCAGCCCTATCTATTCTTTGACGATAATATAATGAAACAGCAGGAGCATGTCCAGGCAATAGAAGCTATATTCCCGGACGCAATAGCCAACGAGGAATTCAAGGTGTTCTATCAGCCCAAGACCCAGCTGAACGATTACCACATGGCAGGCGCCGAGGCGCTTTGCAGATGGTTCCGGGACGGGAGTATCATTCCCCCGGGGGAGTTCATTCCCGTGCTGGAAAGCAGCAAGGCAATATGCACGCTGGATTTCTACATGCTGGATCATGTGTGTCGCGATATCCGCAGATGGCTGGACGAAAAACGCGACGTCGTGAAGGTATCCGTCAATCTGTCCAGACTTCATCTCGGCGACGCTGACCTTCTTGAGAACATTCTCGGTATCATCGACAAGCACAATGTTCCGCACGAATACATTGAGATCGAGCTTACGGAAACCACCACCGATGTGGATTTCACGGAGCTGAAGAAGATCGTGAACGGACTCCGGGAGCAGGGTATCAGCACATCCGTGGACGACTTCGGAATGGGGTATTCGTCGCTGAATCTGATCCGCGAACTTCCCTGGAATGTGCTCAAGATCGACAAGAGCTTCCTACCCACCAGCGCGGAAAACCAGGACCCGTCCAAGGTAAAAATGCTGCGTCACATTATCACAATGTCGCAGGATCTCGGGCTGGAATGCATAGTTGAGGGTGTGGAAACCGCCGAACAGGTGAATCTCCTCAAGGAGTGCAAATGCTACCTTGCACAGGGCTTCTACTTCGACAAACCTCTACCTGTCAAGGAATTTGAACGCAGGCTTGACGAGATGAGCGCAAGCTGACATAAGAAACACGGCTGTCAGAATTCCGACAGCCGTTAAGTTTTATAGTCCCCAAAAAATCAGGCGCAATATTTCGACAGGATCAATAAAAATTTGCGAACAGCGCCGCAGCGGCAACAGTAAGAATTCCCGATACAACTACAGAAAGGCTGCTCATTGCACCTTCGATCTCGCCTATCTCCATTGCTTTAGATGTACCCATTACATGCGCGGAGGAACCAAGTGCAATCCCCTTTGCGACTGGCTCGGAAATTCTGAACAGCTTCAGCAGCATATCGCCAAGCATATTGCCGATAACTCCGGTAATGATTATCACGCCGACCGTAATAGGTACGATTCCGCCGTTTTCCTCAGCCACGCCCATTCCGATAGCGGTGGTTATGGATTTTGGCAGGAAAGTGATGTATTCCTCATGGGAGAATCCGAACAGGACCGCAAGTCCCAGCACGCTGCCAAGGCTGCTGAGTACGCCGGCAACAACACCGGCAGTTATCGCGGCAATGTTCTTCTTCAGCAGCTCGAACTGCTCATATAGCGGAACCGCCAGCGCCACCGTCGCAGGAGTCAACAGCCAGGAAAGATAATGTGCTCCTTCCTCGTAGGTGGCATAGTCAATATTCAGCAGAAGTATCGCCGGAATAGTCAGGATAATAGAGATAAGCAGCGGATTTATCAGCGGACACTTCAGCTTGCTGCGGAGAAGCGAACCCAGCCCGTAAGCCGCAAGGCTGATCAGAACGCCGAAATACGCGGAATTTGACAGAAACTCGCTCATGCCTTTTTCTCCTTTCTCTTACGCGCGCGGATAACCGCCTGGGTCACCAGTCCGGAAACCGCCATTACAAATATCGTCGTAACTACCGTAACCACCAGGAACTGAATCCAGGACGGAGCGAGAATATCCCATGTGTCTATCAGCCCGACCGCCGCCGGAATAAACATTATCGGCATTATCTGAATAAGAAAAAATGACGCTTCCTTTACCTCGCTCACCGGAATGAGCCTGGTCTTTAGTCCCAGGAAAAGCAGCACGATACCGTAGATTCCTGCCGGAACAGGAATCGGAAGCAGCGCGTGAAGCACCTCGCCAATGAAGGTGATCAGAAGAATTATTCCGAACTGTTTTACGAATTTCATTTTATCTCTCCCTTGTTCTGCACATATTCCTGCGTCAGAGCCACCCAAGACCCTCCGCAAGTATTTTTAACCCTATTAATATAAGTACAACGCCGCCGGTTATCTCGGCGCCGGTTTTATATTTCGCGCCGAACACGCTTCCAAGCTTCACGCCCACCGCCGACGCAGCAAACGCAACTCCGCCGATGATCCCGACAGCCAACGCTAACGGGACCTCCAGAAAGGCAAAGGTCACGCCAACTGCCAGGGCGTCAATACTTGTGGCGACTGCCGGAAGTATCATGCTCCTGGGGCCCACGGAGGGATCCCGGGTGTCCTCCTCGGCTTCGTCGCCAAGGGCTTCCCTTATCATATTGCTGCCAATTATCACCAGCAGCGCGCAGGCGATCCAGTGATCGAAGTCAGAAACGACCTGCGCAAACGCACTGCCCAGAAGATACCCGATGAGCGGCATGAGCGCCTGGAATCCTCCGAACCACAAGCCGACTATCAGCATATGCCTTAGCTTTATCCTGCCCAGCGAAAGTCCCTTGCAGACGGATACTGCAAATGCGTCCATTGATAGCCCTGCGGCAAGGATAACTAATCCTGCTGTCCCCATATGTGCTCCCCCTTATGTACATGTTTTCTTCAATTATACATAATATGGAAGAGATGTTCAAGGGGAAATAAATCAAATACCATCTGATTTTGCTGAAACCCGATTGACAGCCGGACAAAAATATGCTAAACTGAACCTATAACTGTTCAGGAGCTGATCTGCATGAAATTAAAATACGCTGTTGTTGTTATTCCGATTTTGCTTTGCGGCTGCAACGGAACCCCGTCTGAAACTCCGGTGTTCACGGACGAATCTTCGGACGTTACCCTGGAATCCTATTCAGCGGAGATCCCTTTCTCCAGCACCATGGAGGATATTCCGGACGAGGACGAACTTTCCCTGGCGGACCCGCTGGATAATCTGGACATCACTCCGTCCGACTATTTCACGCCGGGCGTGTGGACTTCCCTCAACACTGACGACACAGGCAACTTCTACATATTCGACGAGGACGGAATACACGGGCGGATAATCCCCATGGCGGACGCTGACGGGGTGGACTTTGTGTACTCCATAAACGAAAACAGAATGACAATGTACGTCGGCGAGGAATTCACCCCGTACAATGCGACCCTTGAACGCACAGACGAGGGACATGTCGTGATCAGCATGACTTTCCTCGGGACCCAGGACGAACTGACGTTCCTGTCCGAAGTTTCTGCCGGAAATTTCTCGTTTTACCCTGCCGCAAGGCTGGCAAAGATGGCGGAGATGTACTACACACAGCAGACGGGAACCGAACTTGCTGGCGTAGAATACCTCATCGAAGATAACGACATGGTCGTGCTGAATCTCTGGGTAAAGGATCAGAACGGCTGGCGCAGCGATGTCGAAAGCTATACGGTCAGCATGTTCAGCGCAAAGGGGTGGAGCAGTATAACTTACGATGATATCGACCTGAGTTCCGTCAGCATTGAGGTCACTGACGAACAGCTGCCGGAGGACGATATCCAGGATATCATCGAGGATTAAATCCAAAGGTAATTCTACTACTTTTTCTTTAGCAAGTCAATTCCTGGCGATTAGTTATCTGGAACAATCAATGCTTTTTCGGCGGTTTGTATGTTATCAACATATTTGCCGCCTTTGATTTGTGCAAAACGCTTTGGGAAACTTATATTTTTTACAATATCAGCAGGCATATTTGTAACTAAAATACAAATATTAGACTTTTCATGATGATTGTTTCATAAAAATATTGATTTTCTCCAATTTTTGTGATATAATATAAAATAGTATCCACAGAAGCTGCATATTGCAATTGCAAGCAAATCTATTTTATCGGAGGTAATACTCAGATGAGTGAAAAAATCAAGGAATTAGCAGCCAAGCTGCCACGACAGACTAAAATCAAGTATCGTATACTCAGACTTGCGATACTCAGTGTGGTAGTATGTATTTCAGCGCTGATGATAGTTATGACTACCAGTATCATTTCAGCATATAACACAAGCTATACAAACCAGACGCAGTCACTGGCGGAGGCTTATGGCGAGGTTATCACAAATACCATTAGATCACTGACCCTTGAAATCGAAAGCGCTGCCAACGACAGCACCGCTTTCGACTCGACGATTCCGCTCGTTACCAGGCAGAAGAATCTTTCCAAGCTTGCTGAAACGGCTCTCTTCAAGGACTACTCCGTTGCATATGAGAACGGAACCACTTACAACGACACCGACCTCTCTGACAGAGAATATTTCCAGAAGGCACTCAACGGACAGGTCGCAATTTCCGCACCGATTATAAGAAAGACTGACGGCACTGTAACAACAATGATGGCTGCCCCTGCCCAGTACAAAGGTCAGAAGTACGTCATCTACGGCGGTCTGGACACCTCAATGTTCTCCAACGGTCTTGATAGGATCGACATGGGCACGGGCAGCAATATAGTCATTTTTGACAACCACGGTCAGGTAATTGCTTCAAGCGATTTCGAGATCGTTACCTCACTCACTAACTACCTTGAAAGTGACAATCAGAGCTTGAAGAAACTCGCTGAAAAGACGATGAGCGGCGAGAGCGGCACATATAGATATAACGACGGCAAGAATAATATGCTCGCCTATTACATGCCGCTTGCCGGAACAGATGGCTGGTCTATCGCAGTCAGCGGAAATTACGACCAGGTTCTGGGAAGCGTTTTACTTGATCTCGGAATCGCCGTTGGCGTCAGCCTGGCGCTTATCTGCCTCGGCATATTCATTTCCATAAACGTTGCAAACAAGATCTCCAAGCCTATAGAGAATTCCGCAGAACGTCTTAAACTCCTTTCACAGGGCGATGTCAACACACCGTTTGAGATCACCCCCTCCGGCGATGAAACGCTTGTCCTTCAGGAATCTCTCTACAGCACCGTTGAAACGCTCCGTACATACATTAACGACATACGCGATGTCCTGGAACCGCTCGCCGACGGCGACTTGACCGTTTCCTCCGATATTGAGTACAAGGCGGATTTCGTAACGATAGGAACATCGCTGAATCAGATAGCCTCAGCCCTCAATTCCGCCATGACCACGGTAAAGAACAGCGTAAGCAATATCCAGTCAGGCGCTGAGCAGGTTGCCGAGGGCTCCGCAAGCCTGTCGGAAACCGCGATCAAGGAAGCCGAAGCGGTTGACAAGATATCCAATACGATTGGCGCAATCCAGAAGAAAGCGGACAATACTGCCAACGTATCCAGCAATGTTGCGGCACTCGCCCAGGAAGCCAACAGCAGCGCCCAGGAGGGCGGCGAGCTGATGAAGCAGCTTCTAGAAGCAGTCGAGAACATAAAGGATAAGTCCGCTTCGATAAAGAATATCATCAAGACAATTGAAGATATAGCATTCCAGACCAATATACTCGCGCTCAATGCTTCCATTGAAGCTGCAAGAGCCGGAGAAGCCGGTAAGGGATTTGCGGTCGTTGCCGACGAAGTCGGAAATCTCGCAGCCAAGAGCCAGGAGGCTGCTCAGAATACTACGGCGCTCATCAACGATTCACTCGCTGCAGTCGATAAGGGAACAAAGCTTGCCGCGGACGCCCACACTGCAATGGATAGCATCGTGAACGGAATCAGCAAGATCTCCGACCAGATGCAGGAGATCACCGAAGCCGCTGCCGAGCAGCAGTCCGCGGTGTCCGAGATGACCGAGGGAATATCCCACATAGAATCCGGAATGCACTCTACCACGGCAACAGCAGAACAGAGTGCGGCGTCCAGTGAGGAACTGTCTGCACTGGCTACCACGCTTGCAGGAGAAGTCGAAAAGTTCATCACCGAATAATCAGTATGAAACCAGGGGGGCTACCCCTGGTTTTTTTGTAGCGAAAAATACCAAACGACCGCTTAAAGGTACTTGAAATATGAAAAAAGATATGGTATAATAAAACAAATATATTCTGATCCAAGAAACAAAGGGGGTATTCATATGCTGTTCGGGCAGCACATAGTGGCCTTGTGCATTCCTCGTATTCACGACAGCACTAATCACGAGTTCATTACCTCTCTAAATAAACATCTCATTGAAAGGGATTGCCGTCTTCTGGTTTATACCACACCCTCCGAGTTATACTGGAACTCAATAGACGAACAGGGCGAAAAGTCTGTTTTTGAGCTGATAAACTATAATATCACGGACGCAATAATCATTCATGATGAAGCAATAAAGAACAAGGAAGTTGTAAACGAGCTCATCAGCAAAGCGCATCAATACAATATTCCCGTGATAACCATCGGCGGTGAACATGATGGCTGTACCAGTGTGAAGTTCGACTACTCCACGGGATTTGAATCGGTAGTTCGTCACGTTCTCAGAGATCATCATGTGACAGACTTCCATTTTATTGCAGGAATCAGGAACAACATTTTTTCCGAAGAACGTATACAGGTGGTTCGCAAAGTCGCCCAGGAATTCAACGTTCCGTTTTCGGACGAGGACGTAAGCTATGGAGAATTCTGGAGCAAACCTACTGAAGAAGCGCTAGAAGCACTGTTTACAAGGCGCCGCAGACTGCCCCGTGCCATCATCTGCGCAAACGATTCCATGGCGATAACCACAGTAAATGTACTGAAACGGCATGGAATAAAAGTCCCGGAAAACGTTATCGTCACCGGTTTTGATGGTGTCAGTGAGGCAAATTTCTGCACTCCCAGGATCACTACCTGCCTGTGTAATAACGACCAGCTGGCTGAATGCGTTGCGCAGACAACCAGCGAAAAGATTGCCGGAGCGAAAACCCCGGATTGCCATCTGGTGATTCCGGTACTGCAAAAATCCGAGAGCTGCGGTTGTAAGTCCGACGACGTGCTGAATGCGTCTGAAGAGCTGACATATTTGAACAATTCCTTTACCAGGTATCAGAACGAGGAAGAACATATGTTCCGCATGATATCCAGAATAATGGAATGCCATTCCTTTACACAGGTTGAAGATATCCTTGACAAATACGACTTTTACGATATGGTCATAATGCTTAACCCTGAGTGTCTGGATTCCACTTTCGACCCCCTCAGCAAAACAAGGAATAAACCTTTTGGCGAAAAAGTAAAGATCATCTACAACACAAACTACCCTCTGCGTGGGAGAATTGAAGAGATGGAAACCCAACTCATTCACCCGAATCTCAAGGATATGTTGACGGAACACGACGAACCGCTTCTTATCTTTTCGCTGAATTACATGGGACTCACCATGGGTTATTGCGTGTTCAATTACCACAATTACGATATCCAGAATTACTACAAGGCGTCCCAGATTGTGAATACGCTGAACTGCGCCTTCGGTGCGTACCGCACTATCCAGTATCAGCACTACCTCTCTGAAAAAATCGAGGAGATGTACCGCTGCGACGGACTCACTCACCTGCTGAACCGGCTTGCGCTCAAGAATTCCTACGGGGATATGCTGAAATGCGCCAACGGAAAGCTGACTGTGGTTCTCGCAGACCTGGATCACCTTAAATATATAAACGACAATTACGGTCACGACGATGGTGATTTCGCAATATGCACAGTAGCTGACGCACTAAAGCACAGCAGCCCCGAAAACGCGCTGTGCGTGCGCTGGGGCGGCGATGAAATGGTGGCAGTTATTCCCGGGGTTTATTCCGGCGATGTTATCCGCAGGGATATGAATAAATACATCGAGGCGGTGAACTCCACGTCTGACAAGAAATACAGTATTTCTGCAAGCGTGGGTGTTATGACCTTTGATACTGGTGAATTCTCAGCCTTTGAGGATATGGTGAGAGCGACCGATCAGATGATGTACTCAGAAAAGAACCGGAAAAGGGCTGCTGGTATTTCCGACAATATCCACTAAGAAGGTGTTTTTATGAAGGCAGTGATTTATGAATCCAATGCAGGCAGCACAAAGCGCTATTCTGAAATGCTTGCGGAAAAGCTGGGCGTACCCGCATATTCCATCAAGGAAGCGAAAAAGACTCTGCCTAAGGACGAAGAAGCGGTATTCCTCGGGTGGGTCTTTGCCAACAAGATACAGGGACTCCAGAAAGCTCAGAAGCAGTGGAACCTGCTTTGCGCCTGCGCGGTAGGAATGAATCCGGCGAACGAGAAATACCGCGAGATACTGAAGGAATCTAATCCGACGGATATTCCGATATTCTATCTGCGCGGCAAGCTCGACATGTCCAAACTGAAATGGCTCCAACGCAAGCTGCTCGAAACCATTCGCACGGATCTTGAAAAGCAGAACAAGCCGGGCACGGAGGAAATGATCACAATTCTGAAGGACGGCTGCGATTTCGTATCCGAAGACATGCTGAAGGAAGTCCTCGCATACATCATGATGAAGCAGTGACGGCACAACTCAACAACATCAGGCGGCAGAGCATTCTGCCGCTTTTTTCGTCAAAAATCGGGAAATTTTATTGATATATCGTTGACAATATATGAACTATGTGATAAAATAATACTATGTACTGTTTGATATAATAGGCAGTGAAAATATACAGAAGAAGGGTGATCTCTTAATGAAGCTTAGCGGTTCCGATATAATCGTTGAATGCTTACTGGAACAGGGCGCGGATACTATTTTCGGCTATCCCGGCGGTGCTGTTCTCAATATTTACGACAGTCTGTACAAGTACAGCGACAAAATCAAACATGTGATCACATGCCACGAGCAGGGCGCATGTCATGCGGCTGACGGCTACGCACGTTCCACCGGAAAGACCGGCGTCGTTCTGGCTACCTCCGGTCCCGGTGCCACAAATCTCGTCACCGGTATTGCGACCGCATACATGGATTCCATTCCGCTGGTTGCTATTACAGGTAACGTTTCCTGCGGTCTGCTTGGTCTGGATTCCTTCCAGGAAGTCGATATCACGGGAATCACTATGCCCATTACAAAGCACAACTTTATCGTGAAATCCGTGGACGACCTCGCGGACACTATCCGGCTTGCATTTCGTATCGCAAATACCGGCAGAAAGGGCCCCGTACTTATCGACGTTCCCAAGGACATCACTCAGGCGATGGCTGAATATATTCCCCAGCCGGCTCAGCAGCCTGACAAGAACCCTGCCCTTTCAGCTGACGAGATCAATGTGGCAGCTGAACTTATCGCCAACTCCAAGAAGCCGTACATCTACGCCGGAGGCGGTGTTATCTCCTCCGGAGCCTCCGAGGAACTCAAGAAGCTTGCGGAACTTACTGACGCCCCAGTTTCCTGCTCTCTCATGGGTCAGGGCGCATACGATGAAACCGACCGCCGTTACATAGGCATGCTCGGCATGCACGGCACAGTCAAGGCAGCCTATGCGCTCAACAACTGCGACCTGTTCATCGGAATCGGCACGCGCTTCTCCGACAGAGTGACCGGCGACACCTCCGTATTCGGCAAGCAGGCGAAGATGATCCACATTGACATCGATCCGGCTGAATTCAACAAGAACGTTGATGTGAATACTACCGTCACCGGCGATGTGAAGGAAGTACTTGCTGCAATAAACGCGAAGATCTCCCAGCAGTCCCACCCGGAGTGGTGCGCTGAAATACTTGACAAGGATTTCGGTGAGCCTGTACAGCAGGGCACCCCGGAACTTCCCGTAACTCCCGAGGCTGTTATCGAGGAACTCGACCGCCAGACTAACGGCGAAGCCATCATCACCACCGAAGTAGGTCAGACACAGATGTGGGCGGCGCAGTACTACAAGTGCAGGAATCCGCGCAGCTTCGTTTCCTCCGGCGGACTTGGCACGATGGGCTTCGGACTTGGCGCTGCAATCGGCGCAAAGACCGGCAATCCTGACAAGACCGTTGTGAACATGGCTGGCGACGGCTCCTTCGCAATGAACCTCAATGAGCTTATCACAGCTTCCGCGCACGGAATAAACATCGTGGAAATTGTAATTAATAATAGTGTACTCGGCATGGTACGTCAGTGGCAGCGCCTGTTCTACAGCAAGCACTTCTCTGAAACCACGCTGGACGCACGCCACATTGACTATGTGAAGCTTGGCGAAGCATTCGGTATCAGAACTTTCGTCATCGAAAAGACCGAGGATATCGCTCCGGTTCTCATGGAAGCGCTTGAGATCTCCAAATCCGCTCCGGTAATGATCGAAGTACGAATCGACAGAGATATCAACGTACTGCCGATGATCCCTGCCGGAAAGCCCGTCGTAAATCCCATCACATCAATTGACCTGGAGGCGTGATCATGCAGGAATACGTATTATCAGTAAAAGTAAACAACAGCGAAGGCGTGCTGCTCCGGGTTTCAAGCCTGTTCAGCAGACGCTGCTTCAATATCAAGAGCCTTAACGCGGCTGAAACCGAGGTCCCGGAGGTATCCAGGCTTACCATCGTCGTTGCCGGGGATCTGAGAGTTCTCGAGCAGATCAAGAACCAGCTCATGAAGCTCCACGACGTCAGGGAGGTCAAGATCCTCACCGACGCCGTATGCCGTGAGCACGTTATCGTCCGCGCAGGACGTTCCGTCGAAGACAGACGAGGTATCGTCGAGGTCGCAAATCTGTTCCGCGCAAAATCCGTAGACATCGGCGAGGAGAGCATTATGCTGGAACTCACCGGCAAGCCCGAGAAGATCGACAGCTTCATCAGCCTGCTAAAGCCGTTCGGGATCGTAAAAATGGTGAGAAGCGGTATTTCCGCACTCGAACGTGACTGATAACATAGAATTGATAAATCTTTAACAGAAATCCTTCTGTATTTTACCGGGGAAACGACGAAAGGCAGGAATAAAGTTGAACATACTTCATCTGAAATATGCCGTAGAAGTGGCAAAGACCCGTTCCATCAGCAAGGCAGCGGAGAACCTCTACATGGGGCAGCCTAACCTCAGCCGCGCGATCAAGGAGCTTGAGGAATCCCTCGGGATAACCATATTCCGCCGGACAACAAAGGGGATATCCATTACTCCGGACGGCGAGGAGTTCCTGCAATACGCCCGGCAGATCGTACAGAAGGTCGAAGAGGTGGAGCAGATCTATCAGAACGGACGGCAGAAGAAGCAGACTTTTTCTGTCAGCGTGCCGCGCGCAAGCTACCTCAGCTTTGCCATGGCGGATTTCTCGCGCTGCATGAAAAAGGGCTCCCCTGCCGAGTTCTACTACTGCGAAACCAACCCCATGAACACCATAAACAGCGTTGTCCGGGAAGATTTCAACCTGGGTATCGTGCGGTTCCAGTCCTCGTATGAGAAGTATTTCAGCGACCTGTTCAAGGACAAGAAGCTGACCAGTGACACCATCGCGGAATTCTCGTACAGCATGATCATTTCAAAGAACGATCCGCTGGCGCATAAGGACAGCGTCTGTCTTGACGATCTCGCGGATTACATCGAGGTCTGTCATTCCGACCCGTATGTTCCGTCGGTTCCGGCGATTGATGTTCGCAAATCCGAGCTGACGGAATTCGTGGAGCGCAGGATCTTCGTTTACGAGCGTGGAACGCAGTTCGTTCTTCTTGGTAATGTCCCGGAAACCTTCATGTGGGTGTCCCCTGTTCCGCAGCAGCTGCTGGACAACTACGGGCTTGTGCAGCTTAAAGTACGGGGCGCTGAGCGGCTTTACAAGGATGTCTTGATCTACCGCCGGGATTACCGCCTGAGCGACTACGACAAGGAGTTCATTGCGGCGGTGCACCGGGCGAAGTTCAAATATAACGTGATTTGATGTGATTATCGGCTATGCCTTTTGCTGATAGGTATATATCAATATTACATTTTACAGGGATAAAATAATGTGTTAAAATATTAACAGGTGCGAAAGTGGTCAGCTATAACTGTAAGCTGATTGGCACTATATAAGTGGTAAGAAACGGACAGCAACGAAGCTGATCCGTGCAGATATCCGGACAAACAGGATATTGCGACTGCGCCGCGGCATTCCGCCGTTACCGCCGCCGTCATACAGGGTGTCAAGGGTTGACGCATGCATACAAATATTAAGGAGAAGATGACTATGGCATATCATGAAATGGTTGACAGCGTTGAAAGCTTTGAGAAAGCGCTCAAGAAGGTCAAGGAAGCACAGGAGATTTTCTCTACCTACACTCAGGAGCAGGTAGACGCTATCTTCTTTGCTGCAGCTTCCGCAGCAAACAAGCAGAGAATTCCGCTTGCTAAGATGGCTGTTGAGGAAACTGGCTACGGTATTGTAGAGGATAAGGTTATCAAGAACAACTATGCAGCTGAGCATATCTACAATGCTTACAAGCACACAAAGACCTGCGGCGTTATCGAGCGCGATGAAGCTTACGGTATCGAAAAGATCGCAGAGCCTATCGGCGTTGTTGGCGCGGTTATTCCTACAACCAACCCTACTTCCACTGCTATCTTCAAGACCCTCATCTCTCTCAAGACAAGAAACGGTATCATCATCAGCCCGCACCCCCGTGCAAAGAAGTGCACCGTTGAGGCTGCAAAGATCGTTTACGAGGCAGCTGTAAAGGCTGGCGCTCCTGACGGCATCATCTCCTGGGTTGACGTTCCTTCTCTGGATCTGACAAACCTCCTGATGAAGGAAGTTGACATCATTCTCGCAACCGGCGGTCCTGGAATGGTTAAGGCTGCTTACTCCTCTGGTACTCCTGCTATCGGCGTTGGCGCAGGCAACGCATCTGCTATCATCGACTCCTCCGCTGATATCGTTAACGCAGTAAACTCCATCATTCACTCCAAGACCTTCGATAACGGTATGATCTGCGCAACTGAGCAGACCCTTATCGTTGACAAGACCATCTACAACGATGTCAAGAAGGAATTCGAGAAGAGAGGCTGCATGTTCCTCGACAAGAAGCAGGCTGACATGATCAGAAAGGTTATGCTCATCAACGGCGCTCTTAACGCTAAGATCGTTGGTCAGCGTCCTTACCAGATCGCGAAGATGGCTGGCTTTGAGATTCCTGAGTCCGTTAAGGTAATAATCGGCGAGGCTACTTCCCTGGAGCCCGAGGAAGCTTTCGGTCACGAGAAGCTCACCACTATCCTTGGTATGTACAAGTCCGATAACTTCGACCAGGCTCTGGATATGGCTGACACACTGCTCAAGAACAACGGCGGTCTTGGTCATACTTCCGTTCTCTGGATCAATAACAATACTCAGAGAGAGAAGCTCGACAAGTGGGCAGAGAGAATGAAGGCTTGCCGTCTTATCGTTAACACTCCTTCTTCCCTCGGCGGTATCGGCGACCTCTACAACTTCAAGTTCGCTCCTTCCCTCACACTGGGCTGCGGTTCTTGGGGTGGCAACTCCGTTTCTGAGAACATCGGAGTTAAGCACCTGCTGAATATCAAGACCGTTGCTGAGAGGAGAGAGAATATGCTGTGGTTCCGCGCACCTGAGAAGGTTTATATCAAGAAGGGCTGCCTCCCTGTTGCTCTCAAGGAGCTCAAGGACGTTATGGGCAAGAAGAGAGTATTCATCGTAACTGACTCCTTCCTGTTCAAGAGCGGCTTCACAAAGGCTATCACTGACAGACTGGACGAGATGGGTATCGTACACACCACCTTCGCAGATGTTGAGCCTGATCCTTCCCTGGCTTCCGCTCAGAAGGGTGCCGAGGCTATGAGAAAGTTCGAACCGGACTGCATCATCGCTGTCGGCGGCGGTTCCGCAATGGACGCTGGTAAGATCATGTGGGTTCTCTACGAGCACCCCGAGGCAGACTTCATGGATATGGCTATGAGATTCATCGATATCCGTAAGAGAGTCTACACATTCCCGAACATGGGCGAGAAGGCTTACTTCATCGCTGTTCCTACTTCTGCTGGTACTGGTTCCGAGGTTACTCCGTTCGCAGTTATTACTGACCAGACCACTGGCGTTAAGTATCCGCTGGCTGACTATCAGCTGATGCCTAAGATGGCTATCGTTGATGCCGACATGATGAAGACTGGTCCGAGAGGTCTGACTTCCGCTTCCGGTATCGACGCAGTTACACACTGCCTCGAGGCTTATGCTTCCGTTATGGCTACTCCGTTCACTGACGGTCTGGCTCTCAAGTCCCTCCAGCTCATCTTCGACAACCTGCCTGCTGCTTATGACTCCGCTATTTCCGGCGTATATGATCCGGTTGCTCGTGAGAACATGGCTAACGCAGCTACTATGGCTGGTATGGCATTCGCTAACGCATTCCTGGGTGTTTGCCACTCTATGGCTCACAAGCTGGGTGCATTCCATCACCTGCCCCACGGTATCGCAAACGCTCTGCTGATCGACGAAGTAATCCGCTTCAACAGCGCTGAGGCTCCTGCTAAGATGGGTACCTTCTCTCAGTATGATCACCCGCACACCATGCGTCGTTATGCTGAAGTAGCTGAGTTCCTCGGCGTAACCGGCAAGAACGATGAGGCTAAGGTTGAGGGTCTTATCAAGAAGATCGACGAGCTCAAGGACAGAATCGGTGTTAAGAAGACCATCAAGGACTACGGCATCGATGAGAAGGACTTCCTCGACAGACTGGACGCTATGGTTGAGCAGGCATTCGATGACCAGTGCACCGGTGCTAACCCGAGATTCCCACTCTTCAAGGAAATCAAGCAGATGTACCTGAATGCTTACTATGGTACTCACGAGAAGGTTTAATATAACCTGACTTTCCCGAACTGATTTAATGCAGCCGGGCATGGACTTTTAGCCCGTGCCCGGCTTTGCGCTTTGTATGAACGACACTCAGTGAACTGATTCAGCAGCCAGATCCGTGCGAGATATGTTCGCATTTTTATTCAGCTGGGTTCAGCATTCAGTGAACTGAGCGTCTTATATATAAACAGGAGGTAAAAAGCTATGTCTGAAAACATATTAGCTGTCAGACCCGGAAAAACTATCTACCGTGAGGGTAACACCCTTGTCAAGGTTTTCGATGAGAGCTATCCCAAGTACGATGTACTCAACGAAGCCCTTAACCAGGCACGCGTAGAGAACATCGGAATCAACGTTCCGAAAGTTCTTGAAGTAATGACCATTGATGGTAAGTGGGCTATCGTTTCTGAATTCATCGAGGGCAAGACACTTGCTCAGCTGATGAAGGAAAATCCTGCCAAGAAGGACGAATATCTTGAGATGTTCGTTGACCTTCAGATGCAGGTTCATGCTGCAAAGTGCCCTCTGCTGAATAAGCTCAAGGACAAGATGAACCGCAAGATCAGCGAAACTGACCTCGATGCAACAACACGATACGAGCTGCACACCCGTCTTGAGGGAATGCCCAAGCACAACAAAGTATGCCACGGTGACTTCAATCCCTCCAACATAATCGTAAAGGACGACGGCACCGCGTACATAATCGACTGGTCGCATGTTACTCAGGGTAACGCTTCCGCTGATGTCGCGCGTACTTACCTGCTGTTCCACCTGAGCGGCGACAAGGAAATGGCTGACAAGTACCTTGATCTGTTCAGCAAGAAGAGCGATACTGCAAAGCAGTACATTCAGAAGTGGCTTCCTATTGTTGCGGCTTCTCAGATCGTCAAGGGCAAGAAGGAAGAACGCGACTTCCTGCTGTCCTGGGTAAATGTCGTAGAATACGAGTAATACGAATCGGGGCTTACCGCCTGGTAAGCCCTTTCTTTACTGAAAAAAAGACTGCACGGTTTCCTGTGCAGCCTTTTTATATTTACCAGTCGGTGTCCCAATCAGTGTCGCCTGCGTCCCAGTTGCCGCCGAAATCCCAATCATTGCCGTCATTCCAGTCGGAGTTGCTGTTGGAACTTACATAGTAGTCCGTGTCGCTGAAATCCGTTACCCCGAAATCCGAGTTGTAATCGCTGTCGGCATAATAACTGGAATAGTTGTCGTAGAGCTCGCTGTCTATGCTGTCTGCAAATATCCATATTGCTGAGAGTGGGTCGAAGTAATACCAGTCGTCGCCTGCCTGGCAGTAGTAATACCTGTCGTTGTAGCGGTAATATCCGCGGCTCGGCGTTTTGGCTGCGAGGTAGGTACTCGCGCCTAAGATTCCGCCCACCACCACAAGCAGGGTCATCGGATATGCCAGCTTTTTCAGGAGTGCCTTTCCCTTGCTTACGGGCTTTCCGCCGGACTGCGCCGCGCTGCTGTTCTTGTTCCTGCGGAGGGCAACCTCGGACTTCATCTTTTCGTAAATTTCGTTGACCGCATATGCCTCGTCCGGTCCGCGATATCGTTCCGCCCGGGTGCCGTCTGCCTTATTTTTGTACACAACGAAATTCCCGTCGGAATCCTTGAATATGCCGAACGCTCTGGCTTCCTTGAAATCCTCGCCGATAAAAAAGCGCATTTGCTCCAGGGGAAGCTTTTTGGCTTCACAGAACGCACAAAGTTCCTCAATAGTCTTCGGAATGCCGTCAGTTACACGGCTCATGTGTTCGTTTGCGGCGCCGCAGTTCGGGCAGATGGGCTCGGTGTCCTCGATCATTCCGCCGCAGAAATCGCACTTAACTTTCATATGTATACCTCCATTGCGACCTACAGTCCTGATTATATTATACAATATGTTTGACCTGTAGTCAACCGTTTATGGAAAATATAGCTGACTCTTAAACCAGAAAATGTATTTGTCGGGCATTATTGCTCGACTTATCTTCAAAAAACGCTTGAATTAATCAGCGCAACATGATAAAATAAGACATAGGCTAACGCCGGAAAGGAATTAACTTATGAAATCTGTTTTATCTGCAATACTTGCCGTTGTGGTCGCTCTGAGCGCAGCATGCTGTTCCGGAAAGAATAACGACAGCGGATCGTCCACGGAACCTGATGCAAGCACCTCTCAGACAACTGAGGTCACCGCTGAACCTGCTACCGAGGAGCCAGCCTCCAAGGGCGGATTTACTGTCAGCGGAACCAAACTGCTTGACGCCAACGGGAACGAGTTCGTTATGCGCGGAATCAATCACCCCCACTCATGGTTCACATCTGAGGACGACACTGCCCTGGAAGCTATCGCGGCAACTGGCGCAAATACAGTCCGTATCGTGTGCGGAAGCGGACAGCAGTACACCCGGGACACCGTAGAAAGTCTGAACAAGCTGACCGACAAGTGCCGTGAACTTGAGATGGTGGCAATCCTCGAAGTCCACGATATTACCGGAAAGGACGACACATCGCTCCTCGAAACCGCGGCGGAATACTGGATTGAGGTCAAAGAAGCCCTCATCGGACGGGAAAACTACGTCATTCTGAATATCGCAAACGAATGGGTCGGCGAATGGAACAGCGAAACCTGGCGTAACGGATACACCTCCGTTATACCGAAGCTGCGCGACGCCGGAATCAGGAACACCATCATGGTGGACGCTGCCGGCTGGGGTCAGTACGGGCAGAGTATCACGGACTACGGCGAGGACGTGCTTTCTTCCGACCCGGACGGAAATACGATGTTCTCAGTGCACATGTACGGAACCGCCGGAAAGAACAAGGCGACTATCGCCCGGAATCTCAAGCTGTCCACTGACAAGGGACTGTGCATGATCGTTGGTGAGTTCGGCTGGAATCACACTGACGGCGACGTTGACGAGGAATACATTCTTCAGTACTGCGCCGAGAACTCCATCGGCTGGCTGGCATGGAGCTGGAAAGGCAATGGCGGCGGAGTGGAATACCTCGATCTCGCGAACACCTGGGACGGCACTTCCCTTTCGGACTGGGGCGAAACTGTGATCAACAGCGACCTCGGACTGAAAAAGACCTCCGTTAAGTGCAGCATATTCAACTGATCTGCAACATAAAACAAGCCCGTCGGCAATCACCGACGGGCTTGTTTTATTCGCCTATGAGTTCCAGAAGTTCCTGTTCGGACAGGATCGTGATTCCGAGTTCCTGCGCCTTTGTGAGCTTGCTGCCTGCCTCTTCCCCGGCAACCACATAGGTGGTCTTTTTGCTGACGGAGCCGGAGCACTTACCGCCGTGGCTCTCTATCAGCGACTTCGCCTGATCCCTGGTCATTGTCGGAAGGGTTCCGGTCAGGACGAATGTATTTCCGGCAAGGTCGTCAGCGACTTTTCCGTTGTCGTAGGTCATGTTTACCCCGTGCTCACGAAGCCGCTCTATCAGCCTAATGCGATGTGGTTCCTGCATGGCGTTGTAAACTGAATCCGCCATGATCTGCCCGAAGCCGTCAATACTGCATATCTCCAGCGGAAGCGCTTCCATGATGGCTTCCATGCTGCCGAATTTCTCACAGAGAAGGACTGCGGCACGCTGTCCAATTCCGCGGATTCCCAGTGCGAACACCAGGCGGTCAAGTCCGCGCTTCTTGGAGCCTTCAATGGAGGCTATGAGGTTCTCCGCGGATTTCGCGCCGCCGGTTATCTGCATGACAGTCTGGACGTCAAGTTCATACAGGTCAGCAACGTTATGCACGAACCCATTGTCAAGCAGCTGCTGGACTATCGCTTCGCCAAGTCCCTCGATGTTCATTGCATTCCTGCTGGCGAAATGCTCGATGGAGCGCGCAAGCTGCGCCGGGCAGTCGATATTTTGGCAGCGTATCACCGCTTCGTCCTCGTCCCGGAGCGCTTCGGCGCCGCATATCGGGCACACGTTCGGAATAAAATACGGCTCGGAGCCTTCCCGGTGGGAAACGCTGCGGACTACCTCCGGGATTATGTCGCCTGCTTTACGAACCACTATCCGGTCGCCGACGCGGATATCCTTATCGGTGATTATATCCTGGTTGTGGAGAATCGCCCGGGAAACCGTCGTCCCTGCCAGCTGAACCGGGTCAAATACCGCCACCGGAGTAAGCGCACCGGTCCTGCCGACATTTATCTCAATTTCATTCAGCGTGGTTTCCTTTTCCTCGGGGGGATACTTGAATGCCACCGCCCACTTCGGCACCTTGGTAGTTGCTCCTATTTCAGTACGCAGTGCGAAGCTGTTCACCTTGACAACAGCGCCGTCGATATCAAACGGCAGGCTTCTGCGCATTTCGCCTATCTCCCGGATTCGCTCCACCGCTTCGTCGGCGGTTTGGACAACACGGTAATCCGGGATAACGTGAAATCCCAGGGATTGCATGTATTCCAGCGACTGGGAGTGCGTCGTCAGTTCCTTTCCGCGTATCTGCTGAAGATTGAAGCAGAATATATCCAGCTTGCGGCTGGCGGTGACGGAGCTGTCTTTCTGGCGGAGAGAACCTGCAGCAGCATTCCGTGGATTCTTCGGAAGTGGGTCGCCGTTTCGTTCCTGCTCATCGCAGAGGGCGGCAAAGCTCTTCCGTGGCATATAGACCTCGCCGCGCACCTCGATGAATTCCGGAGCGTCATTCAGTCTTAGCGGAATAGAGCGTATTGTTTTCAGATTTGCCGTGATGTCCTCACCGACAAAGCCATCGCCACGGGTGGAACCACGGACGAATACTCCGTCCTGGTACTCCAGCGACACGGAAAGACCGTCAATCTTTGGCTCTACTGTGAATTCGTGAGCTCCCTGTTCCATTACCGCAGTAATGAACGCGCGTACCTCCTCCTCGCTGAAGATATCCTGAAGCGAACCCATCTGCACAACATGCTGCACCTTCTCAAAGCTGCTGCTGACTGTACCTCCCACGCGGTGTGTCGGGGAATCCGGCGTGGAAAGCTCCGGGTACTGCTGCTCGATTCCGCGCAGTTCACGCATGAGGGCGTCGTACTCGTCGTCCTCAATCGTGGGATTATCCAGGTCATAGTAGTTGTGATTGTGCTTCTCGATGACTGCACGCAGTTCTGAAGCGCGCTTTTCTGCTTCCTTGAGTTCCAAAGTATCCTCCGTTCAGTCGAGGACCGCCCCGTAATCCTGAAGCAGTCCAACAAGGTCAGTATCGCCTGCTACAACGTGCGTGTATGCGTCCGGAACCTTGCCGACAATTATCGTTTCTGCTGCGACTATTGAAGTAGTCACCGGAACCCTGGTGCTGAATCCCGGTATTACTGCGTCCGCCACTACGCCAATTTCAATTATTATCCTGTGGCGTGTCTGGTTTAGCCCGGCCTCGGTGAACTCGCTTATTATAGCGGTGTTCGCGTAGCCAACGGGGCTGACGGTCATTCCAATGCTGAATCCCCTGCCGTGCAGAAGCGAAATCCCGGTCAGAGTGCCGACAGGAATCATTATGTCAATGTCGCTCATTCGGGCGAGTTCACGCTCAACCCTGTCCGCGACATTCGTTTTCAGGCGGTTCATATTCACTGCATTGGTTTCTATCGAACATACGGCGCCGCTCTCGTCCCGGGTAATGTCCACTAGTGCGGAATAATCCGTTCCTTCGCGCTCAAGCTCGGCGGATATTGAATGGTTGATCATATCGTTGACCGCGGCATGGCACTCGAATGCGTTCACCGTTTCGATCACCGGGCGGAAACTCAGGTCCGCAATGAACGCTATTCCGACAAGTATCATCGCCGCCGCTATCAGCTTTATGCCAAGCCTGCGCAGGGAATTCCGCGTTTTCTCTTTCATGAACATCACCTCTGCATATAATATGTGTATGCAGAGGTGTTCGTGAATTTGTACAGGCTTTTACGCTACTGTCGAATTGTTATCAGTTGTTCACAAATGCTTCGAAAGCCTTGTAAGCTGCCCAGATATCGGTCTTGGCAGTGATCTCGAAGGGAGCATGCATGGAAATTACCGGAACGCCAACGTCAATGGTATCAACGTCCAGGTTCGCGATATAAGCTGCGACAGTTCCGCCGCCGCCGTTGTCTACCTTTCCGAGTTCGCCTGTCTGCCAGATAACGCCGTTGGCGTCAAGAAGTCTGCGAATCTCGCTTACGAACTCAGCGGAAGCATCGGAGGTTCCGCTCTTTCCACGGGAGCCGGTGTACTTGGTAACGCACACGCCGCAGTTCAGCAGCGCACTGTTGCGCTTCTCGAATACGTCGGGGAATGTCGGGTCGAACGCCGCATTTACGTCTGCGGAAAGGCAGCGTGAATTCTGGAGAACGGTCCTGCCCTTTACGCCGAACGTGGAAGCAAGGTCAGCAATGAAATATCTCAGGTAAGCGGAGCGGAGTCCGGTGTTGCCGTCGGAGCCGGTTTCTTCCTTGTCGGTGAGAATCGCAACGGCGGTCCTTGCAGGATTCTTCAGCTCAAGAACTGCCATAAGCTCGGTGTATGCGCAAACTCTGTCGTCCTGACCGTAGGAACCTACCAGGCTTCTATCAAACCCGACATCCTTTGCCTTGAACGCAGGAACTGCCTCAAGCTCGGCGGAGATGAAGTCGTCCTCGACGATACCGTACTTCTCGTTGAGTATCATCATGATGTTCAGCTTTACTAGCTCGCTGCCCTCGTCATCTCTGAACGGACGGCTGCCGACCATGATGTTGAGCTCCTCACCCTTGATAAGCTGAGTGGAGGGGCGCTTGTACTGTGCGTCAGCCAGGTGAGGAAGCAGGTCGGATACGCAGAAAACAGGGTCGTTCTCGTCCTCGCCGATATTTACGTTCACCTTGCTTCCGTCTGCCTTGAGGATAACTCCGTGCAGGGAGAGCGGAACGGTGGGCCACTGGTACTTCTTGATTCCGCCGTAGTAGTGGGTCTTGAAATAAGCCACCTCGTCCTTTTCATAGAGCGGATTCTGCTTCATATCCAGTCTTGGTGAGTCAATGTGGGCTGCAACAAGATTAACGCCATTCTCAATAGAATCCTTGCCGATTACCGCAAGGATAACGGACTTTTCGCGGTTCTGGGTGAATATCTTGTCGCCGGGCTTGTAGTGTGCCTTCTGATCGAACTCCACGAATCCGTGTGCCTTCGCCATCTTCACGATCTCAGCGGAAGCCTCGCGCTCGGTCTTTGCAGCGTCCAGGAAGCGCTTGTAGCCCTCGCAGAACTTGTCGCATGCCTTCAGTTCGGCGTCATCCATACGGAGAATCGCGTTCTTTTTCTTTTGCAGGAGCTTTTCCTTGAGTTCCTTTACTGTTTCCTTTGCCATAATAAAACTTCCTTTCATAACAGCGTCAGCTGTAAAGTCTTTCATATGTTTCCATCGCCCGGACTATTTTCCGGACGTAATGAGCTGTGTCAGATATTGGTATCTCGTCCAGGTGGACTCCATCGGCGGAAATACTTCGGTCGGCAAGCCACTCGTTTACCTGTCCCCTGCCGGCGTGATACGCTGCCATGGCGGTTTCCACATTGCCGAACTCCTTATAAAGGTAGCCCAGCAGCCAGCAGCCGTAGCGGATATTCGTTTCCGGAACGTACATCTCCAGGTAGCGCGTATCCTCGTCGCCCATTCGGTACTTCACCCAGTCGAACGTGTCCTCCATTATCTGCATGAGTCCACGCGCGCCGACATTGGATACTGCGTTCGGGTCGAATCCGCTCTCGGTCTTTATGACCGCGTATACAAGGAACTTGTCCAGCCCGTTTTCCCGGGAGTATTCCCCGACCAGGTCCTCATATTTTATGGGGTGGGTGTATCTTTCCCAGCGGTCATAGCCGAAATACCCGGCGACAGCTATCACAGCCGCCAGCAGTATGCAGACTATCACCACCGGAAGCGCACTTCGCTTCTTACGGTATTTTGTCATTTATCGCCTTTCAGTATCCGCGCCGCCTCTTCTGCGGATTTCCGCAGCTCCCCGGCGGTGCCGTTGTTCTCTATGATAATGTCGGAGCGCTCCCGGAAGAATTCCGCGCCGTGCTGGCTCGAAAGCCGCGCCCGGGCGAGTTCCTCAGGAATATTATCGCGCAGCATTATGCGGCGCACGCAGTTTTCTGCGTCTGCGATAACTCCGACTATCCTGTCACAGAGCAGCTCAAGCCGCGCTTCAAAAAGCGTGGGCGCGTCCAGCATTATCAGCTTTCCGCCCTGCTTTATCTTCGTCAGGATATTATATGTAATATAGGGATAGATTATTTTATTGAACAGCGCACGCTTTTCCGGATCGTGGAATATCATCTCGGATGTCCCGCGACGGTCCAGAGTGCCGTCCGGGAGTATAAGCGCCGGGCTGAGCCGGTCGTGTATTTCCGCCAGGGCGGGCGAACCTGGGAGCACTACTTCCCGGGCGCTGAGGTCGCAGTCCACAATATGGAATCCACACTCGGCGAAAACCTTGCAGACCGTGGATTTTCCTGCACCCGACATACCTGTAAGCCCGACAATCAATCTGTCACTCATCAGTTTCAATCACCCTGAATGCCGCCGCTCGTAACAGGCGATTGTACACTGCCAGTCCTATACCGTCCTTCGACGGCATTTCAACGTACACTTTCGCAGCACCCTCCTCATCAGCTTCACGCAAAAGCGCAAAAAGGCGGTGAGCCTGCTCCTGGACATTACTGCCGAAGCAACGGAACATTCCGTGCTTGTGGGAATCAGCGGAAAGCGCCAGAGTGCCCTCTTCGGAATGCGCCAGGCACCAGTCCCGGAATCTATCCCCGTGGGCGTTTACGATGTACACCTCCGCCCTGGGAGAGTAATGCTTGTACTTCATGCCCGGGGACATTACCTTCGCGCCCTTGGGCGGCTCGGAAGTCACCGCCGGGTCGATATCCACTGCACAAAGCTCCGACAGCATTTCCGACGTAACTCCGCCCGGGCGAAGGATCCTCACCCTGTCCGGCGAGGAGAAGCACAGCACGGTGCTCTCAACTCCGCAGCTGCACTCTCCGCCGTCGATTATCAGCGGAATGCGCCCGTTCATGTCGTTCATGACGTGCTGCGCAGTGGTCGGGCTGGGACTTCCCGACAGGTTCGCCGACGGAGCGGCAAGAGGGAATCCACAGGCGTCAATTATCGCACGCGCTGCCGGACTCTGAGGCATTCTCACGGCAACAGTATCCAGTCCGCCGCTGGTGGCGGAGGGAATCAAGTCGGATTTCGGGAAGATCATCGTAAGCGGACCGGGCCAGTACTTTTCGGCGATCCTCAGCGCAAGGTCCGGAATCTCCCGGACGAGCGGCGGAAGCTGCTCAATACCGCTGATATGGACAATCAGCGGATTATCCTGCGGCCGCCCCTTTGCCTGGAATATGCTACGCACAGCGGATTCATTCCGGGCGTCGGCGGCAAGTCCGTACACCGTTTCAGTCGGGATTCCGACAATACCGCCGGCGCGCATTATCTCAGCTGCTTTCCGCGCGGACTCCCCGGAAAACGGCAGAAGTTCTGTATTCAATCAGGTCATTCCTTTCAATTCTCCTGCTTCAGGAGTTTCGCAGTCTGGTCGGCAAGGCGCAGCGCTTCAAATACCTCGTCGCAGCCTCCGTTCATCATCTCGTCCAGCTTGTAGAGCGTAAGTCCGATTCGATGGTCGGTGACACGGGACTGGGGGAAGTTGTAGGTCCTTATGCGCTCGGAACGGTCGCCGGTACCCACCTGGATTCTGCGTTCCTCTGCAATGGCGCTGTCACGGGCTTCCAGCTTGGCTTCATACAGCTTGCTGTAAAGCTTCTTCATCGCCTTTTCCTTGTTCTTGAACTGGGAGCGTTCCTCCTGGCACTCGACTACGGTTCCGGTCGGATTGTGTATGATCCTTATTGCGGACTCCGTCTTGTTGATGTGCTGTCCGCCAGCACCGCTGGAGCGGAAGGTTTCAATCGTTAGATCGGCGGGATTGATGTCCACATCGACCTCCTCCGCTTCTGGGAGTACTGCGACTGTGACCGTTGAGGTCTGAATGCGCCCCTGGGATTCCGTTTCCGGCACTCGCTGAACGCGGTGGACTCCGCTTTCATATTTCAGCTTGGCGAAAACTCCCTCGCCCTCCACCAGGAAGCTGACTTCGCGGTAGCCGCCGAGTTCCGTCGGATTGGAGCTTATCTGCTCCGTCTTCCAGCCCTGGCGCGCGGCATACATCGTGTACATTCGCAGCAGGGAGTTCGCGAACAGCGCTGCTTCCTCGCCGCCGGCTCCGGCGCGTATCTCAATGATACAGCTGCGGTCGTCGTCGGGATCTTTAGGCAGGAGAAGTATCTTGAGCTCCTCGGAAAGCTTCTCCATCAGCGCCTTGTTCTTGTCGTATTCGCTCTGGGCAAGCTCCCGGAGTTCCGCGTCAGAACCTGCTTCGTTCAGTGCTTCCACAGCGTCGTCAAAGCTGCGCTGGGCTTTCTTGTATTTATGCCAGACCTCCATCAGAGGGGTCAGGCTCTTGTGCTCTCTCATAAGATCGCGGTACAGCTTGTTATCCGCGATCACAGTCGGGTCGGAAAGCTTTACGCCGATCTCGTCGTAGCGCGCTTCCGCCATCATCAGTTTATCGTTCATCGTGTGTTCCTCCATGCAGTGCTGTTCCAGGAATCAGGCTGGGCTACTGCTCGGAGTTTTCGGTTTCGCGGATAACCGTCTTGATCTTCTTCTCGCACTTAGAGCGCGGTATCATGAATACATGACCGCAGCCGCTGCAACACAGTCTGAAATCCGCGCCGCACCGCTGCACCAGCATTCTGTCGCTGCCGCAGCCCGGGTGAACTTTTTTCATCACAAGCACATCTCCGACCTTGATATCCATATCTTCCCACACTCCTTTCCATCATACCTTAATATTATATCACTTTTCTGTTATTTTTTCAATATCATTTCCGTATTTTAATTCCAATGTTATATTTCCGGAAAAAATTGTTAAACCTATTGACAATTGCGCTAATATAATTTATAATAAATGTATGTGGACTTTTTTAGGGAGAGAATTCTGAGGGATTTATTATAGATGAAGAAAAAGAAGAAAATGGGCAAAAAGCTCAATCTTATCGTCTGCGCGATTGCCTTTATTGTGATGATCGTTTACCTGGTTTTTGTGGACAGTATCGACAACGTTGTGGCTGCCCTGAACAGGATAAATAAGGGCGCGCTCGTGATCTGCGTTCTGTTTATGGTCGGATACTGGCTCAGCGAGGCGGCGACAATACACGTCATGCTGAAATCCATGTACCCGAAGATGAAATTCTGGAACAGCTGGCTGGTCACGATAATCGGGCAGTATTTCAACTGCATTACTCCATCGGCTTCCGGCGGTCAGCCCATGCAGGCGTATTACCTGGTGAAATTCGGTGTTCCTCTCGGCTGCGGACTAACGGCGCTGCTGAGCCGCTTCATCGTGTATCAGTTCGTGCTCACGCTGTATTCCGTATTCACTCTCGCAGTTGGATTCAACCACTTCGGCGACGACCTTACGCAGAAAGGGCTCATGCCCTTTGTGATTATCGGGTTCGTTATCAATACTGCAGTCATAATCTTCCTGTTCTGCATTGCTCTGTTCAGAAAGGCTACGCTGAAGGCAGCAAACGGCATAATCTCCCTGCTTGCTAAAATGCACCTGATGAAGCACCCGGTAAAGTGGCGTGTTTACCTTACCCGGGAAGTAAATAAGTTCTACAACAACTTTAAATATCTCCGGAAAAACATTCCGCTACTGCTCAGAGCGATACTCTTCACGTTCATTCAGCTGACGCTGTATCTCAGCATTAGCTACGTCCTCTACCGCGGATTCGGCATGGGTGACGCCAGCCTGCTCCAGATCATGAGCTACCAGGCTTACGTTCTCATGATTTCATCATTTATCCCCCTGCCAGGCGCTATGGGCGGTGCAGAGCTTGGCTACCACGGTTTCTTCAAAGACATCTTCACGGAACAATACGTCAATACCTCAATGATGCTCTGGCGTATCATGACCTTCTACCTGCCCATCATCGTGGGACTTACCTTCACCCTCACCATGAAAAACAAGGGAATCGAGGAGCCTACGGAGGAAGAGGCAAAGCAGACTATTTTCGAGATGGAAGCATCTATCAAAAACGATACAAAATAATTTACAATAAGGAAGTAGACACATGGCAGATTTAAGACACGAAATCGAAAGGCGCCGCACGTTCGCGATAATCTCGCACCCGGACGCCGGTAAAACCACGCTCACCGAAAAGTTCCTGCTGTACGGAGGCGCGATCTCCCTTGCCGGCGCGGTCAAGGGCAAGAAGAACACCCGTCACGCCGTATCCGACTGGATGGAGATAGAGAAGCAGAGAGGTATCTCTGTAACATCCTCCGTTATGCAGTTCAACTACGAGGGATACTGCATAAACATTCTGGACACTCCTGGACACCAGGACTTCTCCGAGGATACCTACCGCACCCTTATGGCAGCAGACAGCGCCGTAATGGTAATCGACGCGGCAAAGGGCGTTGAGAACCAGACCCGTAAGCTGTTCAAGGTCTGCGTAATGCGCAATATCCCGATTTTCACGTTCATCAACAAGATGGACCGCGAGGCGCGCGACCCATTCGACCTGCTGGACGAGATAGAAAACGAGCTGGGAATCAAGACCTACCCTGTGAACTGGCCTATCGGCTCCGGCAAGGAGTTTAAGGGAGTTTACGACCGCGATAAGCGCCGCATAATCTCATTCGAAGCGAACAACGGAACACGAGAGGTGGCGGCTACTGAAGCTGACCTTTCCGATGCTTCCCTGGCTGATCTTATCGGCGAACAGAATTACGAGAAGCTATCCGAGGACGTGGAACTTCTTGACGGCGCCAGCGAGGAATTCAACATGGACCTCGTGAGCAGCGGCAAGCTGTCGCCGGTGTTCTTCGGATCGGCACTCACCAACTTCGGCGTGGAGCCGTTTCTTGAGAACTTCCTCAAGATGACGACATCTCCCCTGCCGAGAAATACCCCGGACGGAGTTGTTGACCCGTTCGACCCGGAATTCTCCGCATTCATCTTCAAGATACAGGCGAACATGAACAAGGCTCACCGCGACCGTATCGCATTCATGCGTATTTGCAGCGGAAAGTTTGACAAGGATATGGAAGTTCTGCATGTACAGAACGGGCGCACAATGCGTCTTTCCCAGCCGCAGCAGATGATGGCGAGCGAACGCGAAGTTATCTCCGAAGCTTACGCCGGGGATATCATGGGCGTGTTTGACCCGGGTGTTTTCTCAATAGGCGACACACTATGCTCTCCGAAAAAGAAGGTGAAGTTTGAGGGAATCCCGACTTTCGCACCGGAGCATTTCGCTAGAATCCGCCAGAAAGATACCCTCAAGCGCAAGCAATTCATCAAGGGCACCACACAGATCGCCCAGGAGGGTGCCATACAGATATTCTCCGAGCCGCAGAGCGGTTTCGAGGAGGTTATCGTCGGAGTTGTCGGCGTGCTCCAGTTTGAAGTGCTGGAATACCGCCTGAAGAACGAATACAACGTTGACATAATCCGCGAGGGACTCCCCTATGAGCATATCCGCTGGATAACAAGCCAGAAGCACCTTGAGGGCGGATATGACGTGCTCAGCAAGCTGGTGCTCACCTCCGATACTAAGCTTATCCAGGACGTAAAGGGCAACTACCTGCTGATATTCACAAGCGAATGGAACATCAAGTGGGCACTCGACAAGAATCCCGGTCTGGAACTCGCCGAGTTCAACAGGGACTGATAATACACGATATGATGGCGCACCGCAGGGTGCGCCTTTTCTTTTTGCTTTCCGACAATCCGTCACTGGATTTTTCATTATTTACCGCCGCATGTTGACATATTTTTCCGCGGCGTGAGTATATAATATTATAAGACAGGCTGGTGATGATATGGTTATTTACGCGGACGTGCTGCTCGTCGTCAATCTATACATAAACTATCTGCTGGTCCGGTGTACCGCGCTGCTGCTGCGCAGGAAAATAACTCCGCTGAGGGGACTTGCGGCTGCTTCCGTCGGCGCGGCAGGGGCGCTGGCTATATTCCTGCCGGAACTACACCCGGTGATTGCGGTATTTTTCCGCGTGGGGATGGGTGCGGTCGTCACCCTGGTGCTGTTCGGCAGGCAGAAGCGCATGGACATGCTTATTTCGCTGCTTCTGTTCCTGGCGGTCAGCTTCGGGTTCGCCGGCGGAATGATGGCGCTGTGGTATTTCGCGGCTCCACTGGGTATGTATTACTCCAACGGCACAGCGTACTTCGACATTCCTATCGGGGCTGCCGCAGTTATCACGGCGGTGCTTTACGGAGGATTCCGGCTTACGGGGTACATAATAAAACGGCGGCGTCCTGCCCGGCACTCCCGGGTAACTCTAAAACGGGACGGCGCTGAAATATCCCTGGACGGGCTGGCGGACACGGGGAATTCGCTCCGGGACAGTTTCTCGGGTAAGCCGGTGGTGCTTGCTTCGCTGGCGGCGGTGAGGTCTATAACTCCGAAGTCCGCCGTGAACTACCACGAGGGGAAATACGACCAGCTGGAGGGAATACGACTGGTCCCCTGCCGGACGGTTACTGCGGAGGGACTTGTCCCGGTGTTCCCGGCGGAATTATCCTTGGACGGGCATTCCGCAGAAGTTCTCATTGGCATTGCAAAACAGGATATTTCCGGGGCTGACTGTGTTTTCGACCCCAGCATAATATCAAAATAGGAGGTATCAGTATGAAAAATTTTCTGAAAAAACTGCTGGACGAGGGGCTGGGCGCATTCCTGAAATACGCGTTCGGAGATAACACCGGAGTCTACTACATAAACGGGTCGGAATCCCTTCCGCCGCCGCTGACCCGTGAAGAGGAGGAAGCCGCATTCCGGCTGATGGAAACGGATTTCGCCGCAGCCCGGGAAACCCTCATCGTGCACAACCTGCGGCTGGTCGTGTACATCGCGAAGAAGTTTGAGAATACCGGCGTGGGCCTTGACGATCTCATTTCAATAGGAACGATAGGGCTTATCAAGGCGGTGAATACATTCAGCGTGCACCGCAATATAAAGCTCGCAACATATGCGTCGCGCTGTATTGAGAACGAGATACTGATGTACCTGCGCAAGACGAATCAGCGCCGATGCGAGGTATCCATAGACGAGCCGCTGAACGTTGACTGGGACGGAAACGAGCTGCTCCTATCCGATGTACTGGGAACCGACAGCGACTGCGTTAACGCCCACATCGAGGACGAAACAGAAAAAAAGCTGCTCCACGAGGCGGTCAGCCACCTGACTCCCCGGGAACAGCAGATAATGGAAATGCGCTTCGGACTCAAGGGCGGCAGAGAAAAGACCCAGAAGGAAGTCGCGGACGAAATAGGAATCTCGCAAAGCTACATCTCCAGACTGGAAAAGCGCATAATAAAGCAGCTGCGCGAGGAACTTGAGCGCGTCTGCAACTAAATACGGTTCTTGATTTTCTCGAGGGCGCCCTTTTCAAGACGGCTGACCTGCGCCTGGCTTATTCCGATCTCTTTGGCGACCTCCACCTGCGTCTTTCCTCGGAAGAACCGGAGGTTCAATATGTGCTTCTCCCGGGGACCCAACTGACGGATAGCTTCCTTAAGGGAGATCTCGTCCAGCCAGTTCTCATCGTCGTTATGATCACCAAGCTGATCAAGAACATAGATCGTGTCGCCGGAATCAGAGAAAACCGGTTCGTACAGCGAAATCGGCTCGCTGATGGCTTCCAGTGCGATGACTACCTCGGAGCGGCTGGCTCCTATCTCCTTGGCGATGGCTTCAATCGTAGGCTCACTTCCATTTCTGGTGGTGAGCTTTTCTCTTGCCTGCATTGCGCGGTACGCCAGATCCCTGACCGAACGGCTCACGCGTACCGGGGAGTTGTCCCGGAGATACCGCCGCAGCTCCCCCTGAATCATCGGAACGGCGTAGGTGCTGAATCTGACCGGCTGAGTGATGTCAAAATTGTCTATCGCCTTGATAAGTCCGATACAGCCCACCTGGAACAGATCGTCCGGGCTTTCTCCCCTGCCGGTGAATCGCTGGATCACACTCAGTACCAGTCTGAGATTTCCGTTAATCAAATCTTCGCGCGCCTGCATGTCGCCAGTTTTCGATCGCTTAAGAAGCTCCATCTTCTCGCTTTCGCGCAGCACTTTCAGCTGTGATGTGTTGACGCCGCTTATCTCGACTTTGTTATAGTACAAAAAAACCACTCCTGACCTGCTTGATCAGGGCTGACCTCTCGGTCGCTCCCTGGTACAAGTAGTATTGTCAGAAAGTGGTTTTAGTATTCTGTTATTTAATGGAATTTACGCCGTTTCATTTTCGGAGTTCTCACCAAGCTTTTCAACAAGAATAGATGTGAGGGCGCCGAACAGCAGGCATACAAATCCGTAGCCGGTGCTGAGATTGAAGCCGAATCCGGACGGAAGTATCGAATATACCGAGCCTACTACAAGTCCCATTATCGCGCTGTACGCCATCAGCCGGAACTTCTTCATCAGAGTTGAGATTATCTTCGCTCCGAGGATTATTCCGAGCACTACGCCTATTGCAAACGGGATTATTACATAGAAGTTTAGGTCGTTTATCTGTATAGCAGATATAACCGTCTGATAAACTCCCAACAGCAGCATCACGAAGGAGCCGCTGAGTCCCGGGATTATCATCGCCACTGCCGCAACAAACGCGAACACAAGCAGCTTAACGCTCATGAGGGGATCAAATCCGGCAACCTGCTCCGCGACCTGCTCGGTATTCCCCATGAGATTCTGCATAACCGTCAGGGCTATTACTATCCATAAAGATATAACGAACGGAACTGAGCACAGCGGCTTCACCTTGCTTTCCGCAGTACCCATGCGGTAGATAAGCGGTACGCTTCCCAGGATAAGTCCGATGAAGTACATGTTCGTCTGCACCTCGTAATTATCGAACAGGAACTTTATCAGCTTCGCGAATCCAAGAATCCCAGCTCCCGCACCAATTCCAAAGAAAATCAGGAACACGATATTCTTGAAAATCGCCTTTATGCCGGATATGGATTCCGTCAATCGGTCGTACATTCCGAAAACGACAAGCATTGTTCCGCCGGAAACACCGGGAATCACATTCGCAACGCCGAATACTATTCCGCAGAGCACTATTTTTAAATATTGAAGTATCTTTTTCATTGCTTTTCCCCATCATTCAAACTTGATTATCGAACGCACTATAACATAGCCAAGCGGCGGAATTACACCGGTGACTATGGAAATGAACGTCGCCAGCATATCTATGCCCGTCAGCCCGAACACGCTGTTCAGCCCCGGAATGAACACAAGCAGTACAGCCGCCAGGGCAGGAGCCAGGACTCCTATCACCGCAGGCTTTCCGCCCTCCGCCAGTCCGATGAACGGATTCCCCGAAGGCATGTTGATGAAGGTAAACAGCGATGTACTGAATCCGAAGGCAAGAAGCGAACAACTGCGTGCGAAATCCACATTAGATCCGGTGTCGTTGTACATGAACATGTAGGAAGCAATCGAAGCCGCACCACACAGCGCGCCGACTATGGAAGCAAGAACGATGAAGCGGTGATTGATCTTGCGGTTGGAAATGAACTCAGACGGCGGCATTATTCCCTTGCGGTCCGAGCGGTTATTCAGCCCTGCAAACGCAGTCAGCGGCAGAATAAACATAGTGAGCACCGCAATAAGCGCCGGATTCAGCATGAGCTGCGCGTCGCCGAAAAGGTTCAGCATATTCAGCAGAATAAGCGCAATATATCCGGAGATCATAGCTGCGCAGGCACGCTTGATGTTCCTGTGGACCTGCCGTGCGGAAGCAATCATGCCCGCAATGGCGGAGAAATTATCGTCATGCATGATTACATCGGCGGCTTCATAGGCGCTGCCGGTGGTATTGCCGGACATCGTAATCCCAATGTCGGACTTCTCAATCGCCTCGGCGTCCTCGGCACGAGTGCCTGTCATGGCGACTATCTCGCCGTTCTTGCGGAGCTGCTCAATTACATACAGCTTCTGCTCCGGGGTTACACGGGCGTAGATATCCGCGTCAAGCTCCAGTTCGTTGCCGTACTTCACTGATTCGGAAATGCTCTTTCCGGTGACTGTCTTGCCGGAAAGTCCTATCATTCGGCCGGTTGCCGCCGCAGATTCCGCATTATCCTCGGTAAACATGATAACACGAACTCCGGCACGCTGGCATGTCCTTACTGACGCCGGAACAGAATCACGCATAGGTGAACTGAACGCTGCAAATCCAACGAAAGTATATGCAAATCCGGCAGTTTCGTCGCAGTCGCGCTCGTCGGCGTCCGCGCAGGCGATCGCCATTACCTGCCAGCCGTGGGAATAGAACTCCTTCTTCATCTTCTGGGCAACGAAAAGCTCCTCACCGTGAAACTTACACAGCGGAAGTATCTGCTCCGGGGTTCCCTTGATACAGTACAGCCTGGAGCCGGAAACCTCCCACATTGCGCCGCTCATGAAATCGTTGGTTTCGGGAATCCGCTCAATTAACTTATATCTGTCGTAAACCTGGGTTATCTTCTCGTCGAAAAACGCGGCGCGCACCATCAGGGCGCGTTCCATTTCGTCCGTGGTGTCAGGCTCGCAAGCAAGCGCAGCTATTTTAAACATCAGTTCCTCACTGGGAGTATATATCGACTGGACGGAAACGCTGCTTCTTGAGATAGCGCCCTCCTTCTCAACGCAAAGTACGGACATGGAATTCAGCTTCTCAATGTCCGGCAGGGATTTCACCAGGGCGCTCTTTTCCGCCATCTCCGCGGAGCAGCGCGTGTAATACACTCTTATCACCATGTCAAGCCCTGTGGGAAGGAAGCATAATCCCAGGGTGATACCGCGCATTGCGGATTCCAGCACCTCGTTGCCGTAAAGCATCCACGCCACCATGGATATCAGCGCAAGCACCGCCGCCACAGCAGAACACAGCGGAAGCAGCTTCTGGATTATCTGCTCCATATCGGTGTAATACGCATGCTTGGGAGCCTGCTCGCCCACCTTGTGATAAAGCTTGGTGTCAACTCCGGTGGCGCTTACCTTGCATATCGCAACTCCAGTGAGTATTTTTGTTCCGCTGTAGACGAACGTCGGCTTCAGCTCTGACTTGGAGATTCCGCCCGGATACTTCGCGGCAGGCTTATTTGAGCCTGTGAATATACTCTCGTCAACGGTGAGTTCGCGGCACTCCTGGATAAGCGCGTCGGCAGGAACACACTCGCCTGACTGGACGACGATAATATCCTCCGGAACTATGTATTCCTTGTCGATAAGTTCCAGCTTTCCGCTGCGGATCACGCGGAATTTAATGGCGGTGGAGCGCTTGATATCCCCCAGCTTCCGGTCCGAGGCGCGCCCCAGCTGAATGCTGACGACACAATACGCGGCATCCAGCAACAGTATCATTATTCCGGTAAATATGTTCGTGAAAAAACTCAGTATTCCGGCAATGCACATCAATATCACTGCCGGGGAAAGAATAACCCTTGCCGGCTCGAAATGATCCTTTTCCTTTTCTTTTTTTGTATATATATTCAGACCGTAAAGCTCGGTATTCCTCTGGATATCCTTGTCGTTCAGTCCGAAGTAATCTTCCTTGAAATTGAAAAACTGCGCCATCTGCACACGTCCTTTTTCGTTATTCTTTATACAGGACATACCTATACAATATATATTTTCGCATATTTTAACAAAAAAATCAAGTACTTTTTTCTGCAATTACGAAAAAATTCACAAAAAAGGCGGACCGAAGTCCGCCTTTAGTATTTTATTATACGCTCTGTGCTGTGTACAGTCTGTAGTAGTCGCCCTTCTTCGCCATGAGCTCGTCATGAGTTCCGGATTCCGTGATTCCCTTGTTGGAAACATACATTATCCGGTCGCAGCTGCGAATAGTGGACAGTCTGTGCGCAATGATGAACGAGGTTCTTCCCTTGAGGAGGTGATTAAGTCCGTTCTGGAGGTAGCGCTCGGTCTTGGCGTCAATGGAAGAAGTCGCCTCGTCCAGCACCAGTATCTTCGGATTGGATACGATAGTCCTGGCAAATGCAATAAGCTGCTTCTGTCCCTGGGAAAGCCCGGCGCCGCGCTCGTTCACCTCGGTGGAATACCCCTGGGGCAGGGATTCAATATAGCTGTCTATACCAACGATCTTGCACGCAGTGCGTATCTCCTCGTCCGTGGCATCAAGCTTGCCGTAAGCTATGTTGTCGCGGATAGTACCGCTGAATATGAAGCTGTCCTGGAGCATGATTCCCATCTGAGAACGGAGTGAATGAAGCGTTACCTTTGAAATGTCGCTGTCGTCAATATCCACCTCACCGCCGCTGATGTTGTAGAATCGCGAGATCAGATTCACGATCGTGGTCTTTCCGGCGCCGGTGGGACCTACCAGTGCAACGCTCTGTCCAGCCTTTACGTCAAAGCTCAGGTGCTCAAGGATATTGATTCCCGGCTCGTACGCGAAAGTAACGTCCCGGAAGTGCACGTCGCCCTTTATCTCCGGCATTTCCTTGGCGCCGGGGAGGTCGTCTACGGTTACAGGCTCGTCCATCATCTCGAAGATACGCTCCAGGTTCGCCACCGCATTGATGAACGTATTCATCAGGTTGGAAAGGTTCATCAGCGGCTGCCAGAATCTCGCGGAGTAATCCGTCATGGCGATGATAGTACCGAAGGATACGGTGCCGGTACCCATGCCAAGAAGTCCCACGCCGAAAATAAAAGCGCGCACGATTATAGAAACGATGTCCGTGCTCGGCCATACCAGGTTGGAGTAGGACACCGCCTTCATCCATGACTTCTTGTACTTTTTCGCGAGCTTGTCGTTGATCTCCGCATTTTCTTCCTCACGGGTGAACATCTGGGAGATCTTGACTCCCACAATGCTTTCGTGCAGGTATGCGTTCAGATTGGAGCTTTTGTTGGATACCTGCTGCCACGCCCTGCGCTGTCCGTTCTTTATCATGATCATGATGAAAGCATACACCGGAAGTCCTGCCATTGTTACAAGAGCCAGCTGCCAGTTTACGAAGAACATGAATATGGTTATGAACAGCAGATTGATCATCTCAAGGATGAAGTTGACCAGTCCGTTCGTCATAAGGTCGGATATAGCGTTGATGTAGTTGATGATCCTCGTGAGTATCTTTCCGTGCGGTCTGCTGTCATAATACTCGAAGCTCAGCCGCTGCATGTGCTCGAACAGGTCTTTTCTGATATCATAAACGATATCCTGTCCGACTTTTGTCATCATCACCGAGCGTATTTTCGCAAAGATAACGCTGACAACGATACACGCGAACACCGCAACGCCGCTCAGGATTATGTACTTCACGCGGTCGTCCGGACTCACCGCCGCGGACTGATCCACGGGAATCATATAATTGTCGATAGCATTCTGCACGATCATCGGGGAAAGCAGTCCGATGACGGAGCCGAGCGCGCTCAGGATAAGCGCGACAGCAATCCTCTTCTTGTACTTCGCCGCGTAAACCAGCGAACGCTTCAGGTGACGTATGTCGAACGGGGTTTCAAGCACCTCGTCCACGTCGAATTTGTTTCTTGCCATGCTTATCCCTCCTTACTTCTGAAGGTCGTAAACTTCACGGTAGTAGCCGTTCTGCTTTATTAATTCATCGTGTGTTCCCTGCTCCAGTATTTTGCCGTCCTTGAGCACAATGATCTTGTCCGCGTATTTCGCGGTGGAGATACGCTGCGCGATAATTATCTTCGTGCAGGGGAAATCCAGGTTTGCAAGGGAATTCTGTATGTGCTTCTCGGTTTCCAGGTCAACAGCCGATGTCGTATCGTCAAGTATGAGTATCGCAGGTCTGACCGCCAGCGCCCTCGCAAGGGAGATACGCTGCTTCTGTCCGCCGGAAAGACCTACGCCGCGCTCGCCCACGATCGTTTCGTAACCGTCCGAGAGCTTCCGGACGAACCCGTCTGCGTCCGCCGCCTTTGCGTATTTCACCACGTCCTCCTCCGGCATGTCGCTGTCGCCGAAGCAGATATTGCCGTCAATGGTGTCGGAATACAGCAGCACGTCCTGGGTCGCAAATCCGATATTGTGACGCAGCTGATTGAGCTTCAGGCGGTTGACGTTCACGCCGTCCACACGGACTTCTCCGCCTCTCGTATCGTAAATCCGCGGAATAAGCTCCGCCAGCGTGGTTTTACCAGAGCCGGTTTCGCCCATGATCACGACAGTTTCACCGGGGTCAACAGAAAAACTGATATCGTTAAGCACCTGCGTATCGCCGTAGGAAAAGCTTACATGGTCAAATTCAACCCTGCCGTCAAAGCGCTCCGGCTTGTCCACTGCGTCGTTTCGGTCCACTATCCTCGGGCTTCCGTAGTAGATCTCGATGATCTTGTTTGCGGAAGCGGAGAACCTCTGGAGGTCGTTTACGATATTACCCAGGGTCCTCATCGGGTTGGAAAGGGTCCAGATAAGTCCTGAGAAAGCAGCGTACTGTCCGAGGGATATTCTCCCGAACACCACGAAAAGTCCGCCGGCGATCAGCATGATCACGCTGAGGGACTGCGCCGTAGTTTCCAGGAAGGGGAAGAACTTCAGCCACATGAACGCGGCCTTCTTGTTCGCCTTGTTGTATTCCTGGCTGTATTTGTCGAACTGACTTATCTCGTAGTCCTCCCGGGCGAACGCCTTGACAACGCGGTTGCCGGAGATGTTCTCCTCGGCGGCGGTGTTCATTCGGGAAAGCTTCTCACGCAGGTCAACATACAGTGGTCCTGCCTTGCGCTTGAACAGCCAGGTGATGAACAATATCACCGGAGTGAGCGCTATCAGGCAGAGCGCCATCAGCCAGTCCATTGTGAAGAAGAATATCAGCGAAGCGGAGAACAGCACTATGCACTCCACGATCGTCTTGATTATCCATGCAATGGAGTGCCGCACCATGTCAAGATCCGATGTCACGCGAGTCATGATGTCGCCGGTGCGGTACACGTTATAGAAAGACGCGTCCTGCTGCTCTATCTTGTCGAAAAGCACCTTGCGCACGCGGTATATGAGCATTTGCGAAGAATGCTCGTACATCATGTTGCTTCCGTACTGTATTCCGCAGCGAAGAAGCGTGAATCCGACCATTGCCGCCAGCATGAAGATGAGCGTGTCGGAATGCTCCTGGAGATTCTGGAGCGCATTCTCATTGACGATAAAGTTATCGGTTATCTGCTGGGTAAAATACGGTGTGATTATGTACATGGACTGACACACGACGGTCAGGCACAGCGCGGTTATGTAAATCGCGCGGCAGCCCTTCATATTCTTCCACAGCCATCTGAAAAGAAACATACTGTTCCCCCTTCCTTTCGTGCCTGCCGGTTCTGTATCTGCGGCAGGATAAAACGTTTTCATCTGCTTTGAATAGTATAACAGATTTAATAAATTTGTAAATTGGTAAAATCCAAAAAAAACACATAGTTTTTATCCGTTTTTTTGATGAATAAGAAAAACAGGATAGATTTGTACAACTTTTTTGCGGCAAAATACAATTATGTAAAAACGGGAACAGCATCTGGAACCGCCCCCGTTTTTTGCCGGATGTATAGAAGAATGGTTGTTTTCCTTATTCGTCGTAATCGTTGTAATCCGCCGGCATGCTCCTGCGATCAGAATACATTCCGCCGGAAAATCCACTGAATCCAGGAATAAAGAGGTCGTCCTCCTGCATTGCCATATCCTCGGGCACCATCACGTCGCCATCGAAATGGAACGCCTCCCGGTGTGCCCGGATATAGTCCGCGATGCTCTCCTCAAGTCTGCGGTCGTAGTCGTAGAATTCCCGGTCAAGGTCGTCGAAATCCACGTTGTGTCGCTGCATCTGGCGCCATCTCTGCTCCCGGTCAAAGGAGGGGTAGCCGCCGATACGCTGAATCGCTTCCTCAAGGATCTCGGTCATGATATCGCAGTGCATTATGCGCAGTCCCTCAAGGGCTATCTCCCAGACTATGCCGGCGTAGTTCATGAAGAACTGCTCGTGGCCGCCGTTTTCCACCTCGGAATAGTACCACTGCACCGCCCATACATACTTCTGCGGCTCGGTAAACTGCTCCAGCGCGTCATACATCTCGGTTTCCCCGTCGTAGGTGCTCACCGACCACCACAGCGGAGTTATCACGGACTGTATGTCGCCGTCCTCGATCATCTCATCATCTACCACAAAATGTTTCTGTACAAGTTCACTGTTCATGGATACCTCCTGCAAGGCGCTCTATCTCGTTATAGATAAGGTACATCTTCTGCACGGAATTCTCAAGGAAATAGTAATGCCGGATATATGGCACCAGAAGCACCAGAAAAAGCACCGCCAGCACATACAGCCCGGTATTTCCGCCGGAAAGAGCCGCAAAAAACGTCATCAGGAAGAATACCGCGAACGCCAGCATAATGAACATGTGGACAATCCTCTCATGGGAGAAGAATCCAATGCGGACTTTAAGCCGCTCCAGCTCCTGCGCGTATTCCTCCCGGGAGTGCTCCCCGTCGAGGAACAGCCGCAGGTGCTCAAGATATTCCCGTATCTGCTTCGTCATTCGCCGAACTCCTCCAGCGCCAGGGAGGCCTCCTCCCAGGTCTGCATTGCCTGCTCCTGCTGCTTGCGCAGTTCCTCTATCTCAGTGGAAATCTCCATCGCCTTCTGATAATCCGTAAGCCCGGAAAGCTCGTTCGTCTTTTCCTCTATGAGGGAATCAAGGCGCTCTATCTCGGCTTCCGCCCTGGTCACCTTTGTATTCAGCTTCCGGCGCTCGCTTTCGCGCTCCTTCTTCAGCTTGTAGTCGTTGACCTTCTCGGTCTTCTGCGGCTTGTCCTCGGCTTTCTGCTGGACCGCATTCTCGGTCGCCAGAGTGTACGCGTCATAGGAACCGCGGTACTCCTTGACGCCCTCCGGCGTAAGATAGTATATCCGGTCCGCCAGCTTATTAATAAGGTAACGGTCATGGGAAATTATGAACAGCGTGCCGTCATAATCCAGAAGCGCATTTTCCAGCGCCTCGCAGCTGGATATGTCCAGATGGTTGGTAGGCTCGTCCAGCAGCAGCATATTCGCGCCGGACAGCATGAGCTTCAGAATCGCAATACGCGCACGCTCGCCGCCGGAAAGCTCCGAAATATGCTTGAACACATCATCTCCCCGGAACAGGAAAGAACCGAGCGCGGTGCGCACCTGGGTTTCCGTCATGCGCGGATAGGCGTCCCATAGCTCGTCTATAGCTGTCTTGCTTTCGGTCAGCCCTGCCTGCGCCTGGTCAAAGTACCCCCACTGCACGCGGCTCCCATAATTATAGCTGCCGGAATCCGCAGTGTACTGCCCGGTGAATATCTTGAACAGCGAGGTCTTTCCGCAGCCGTTTCCGCCTATCAGGAATATTCGCTCGCCCTTCTTTATGTCGATATTCACGTTCCGGAACAGGCGCTTCCCGTCAAAGCTGAGGGCTATGTTCTCCGCCTGGAACACGTCGTTTCCGCAGCCGTCATTGCACTTGAAAGAGAAATGCAGGGAATCCGGGGCTTCGTCGGGCTTCACCAGGTCGGCGGCGATACGGTCTATCTGCTTCTGTTTGCTGGCGATGGTGACGTAGTTATGCGCCTGGTTCCACCGCTTCTGCTGCTCGATGATTCCCTCTATCCTGCCGATCTCTTTCATCGCGGCGTCGTACTCCTTACGGCGGCGCTCCAGGTCCTCCGCCTTGAGTTCCAGAAAACGGGTGTAATTCCCCTTGTAGTCCCGGACGCGGCAGTTCTCAAGCTCGATAGTCCGCCTGGTGACCTTGTCCAGGAAGTAACGGTCGTGGGAAATGACAATATATGCGCCGCGATAGTCGTTCAGGAATCTCTCCAGCCACTCAACGGACTGAATATCCAGATGATTGGTAGGCTCGTCCAGCAGCAGCAGATTCGCATTGGAAAGCAGCAGCTTCGCCAGCTGGAGCTTGGACTTCTGACCGCCGCTGAGCACCGAAACCGGCAGCTTCAGGTCGCTTTCTGAGAATCCCAGACCGGTAAGGGCGGAGGATGTCCGGCTCCTGTAGGTGAGTCCGCCGTCGCGCTCGAATTGCTCCGTCAGCAGCGTCTGCCGGTTGATGGTGGACTCGGAGTGATCTCCGCCGTCGATACGGTCGTGTATCTCCTCCAGCTCCAGTTCCATGTCCTCAAGCCAGTCGAAAACCGTCAGCGCCTCGTCATAGAGCGTTCTGGAGGAATCCTTGCAGGCAAACTGCTCCATTACGCCGATCTTGCAGCTGCCGGCAATGTGCACCTGCCCCCCGTCCGGGATATGCTCCCCGCGAAGCAGGCGGAATAGTGTGGTCTTTCCGCTTCCGTTCACGCCGACGAATCCTATACGGTCGTCGTCGTAAACGTCCAGCGTTACTCCGCTGAACAGCGTTCTGTCCGCAAAGGACATTGAAATGTCGTTTAAGCTGAGTAGTAGCATGTTAATTCTCTCTTATCAAAAAACCGCCGCCTGCATTATGCCGGCGGTCAGTTTTATTCCAGTGTTGTTATTACTCTCCGATTCCTCTGAGCTTCTCGGGAGCGTACTTGGTGTTCACCAGGTAATCATCAAGTTCAACGGTGTACTTGGTGTAGATCTCTTCGAGCAGCTTGTCGAAGTCATCGTCCTTCAGCGCATGCAGGAAGTTCTCGTGCTGGGTTTCCTTCCAGCTGTCCATTGTGGTGGCGTCATCGCGCACTACAACATAAATGCAGCTGTTCTCATCGTCAGTAAAGAGGGTAGCCTTGCTGTCTGTGGAAGCGTTCCAGATGTACTCTGTCAGCTTCTCGGGAAGCGTGGAGCTGTCCTTCTTGATATACTGCTCAACTGTGGAAACGTCCTTCTTCTCTGCGGTCGCCGCGTCGATGGCGTCCTGAGCGAACTTGTTGTACTCTGCGTCGTCAGAATTTACAACGGGCTTCACAAAGATGGTGTCGGAATCCGCCGCAACCTCCTCAGAGGGAGCCTCGGCGGTTCCTGCCTCGGCAATGGATTCCGCCTCGTCAGCAGGAACTTCACCCGTGCCTGCCGCATCAGCGGTGGACGGAGAGGGTGCGTTCTGCGAATCAGGCTCTGCTTCAGCGGTGCCGCTCTTCATTTCGGCGTAATCGTCGTCAGCCTTGGTCCATGCGTCGAACTGCGCCTGTCTGAGGTCGAAGTCATACTGTATCTCGCTCCAGTCGCCGGTGGAATTATAGCGGTCAGCGTAAGCCTGCGCCAAGTCCTTCACCGCCTGGATATCTGCGTCATCCTTGAGGGAAACACCCTGATAATCCGTGAAATTCAGCTTGAGGTACTTCACGGCTGCATAGTTCTCGGTGATATAGGTGTTGATCTCATCATCGGAAACAGGGGTCAATCCGTCTGCGTCGTACTGATTCAGGAAAACATGGTTCTCCTTGTAGCTGTTCTCGCTGATCATGCGCAGGGAGGACTTGCCGATACCCATGCTCTCGTAGTGCTCACCGAAAGAGGAGATACCGTCCGGCAGTCCGTAGTACTGCGCGTACATTCCCAGGTCGTTGTCAAGGGACTTGAGGTTATCCTCTATCTCGGTCTTTTCCTCGTCGGTCAGCGAAAGGTTATACTGAGCGAACAGATCCTCAACAGCCGCATATCTTCTGAGCTTTGTGACGGCGTAATCCTTAAGCCATGCGGAGGCAGACTTGCCCTCGATGGTGTTGTTGAATACGGTAATCTCAGCGGTTCCGGACTCGTCGCCCTGCTCCTCCTTGATCTGGCTTGCAGCTTCATTGTATCCATTCACAGCAACGTAGAAGAGGTACATTCCGTTCGGGATCTGGATTCCGTTTACGGTGCCGATATATCCGCTGTCGGAGCAGCCGCTCATGGAAGCGGCGCACACGATAGCAAGGGACGCTGCCGCGAGCTTCTTCATCTTGTTTGACATCAGTTATCCTCCTCAGGCTCTCAGTGTAATGTTCTTCTCGGCAAGCGCCTTCAGTACCTTTGCCACAACTGCGTCAGCTTCCTCATCGGTCATGCTGCCGTCCTTACGGAGAACCAGATTGTAGGAAAGGCTCTTCTTGCCCTCGGGTACCTGCTCGCCCTTGTACATATCGAATATGGATACGCTCTCAAGGTGCTTTGCAGACTTCTTGATGATGTCAATGATCTCATCGGAGGTGACTTCATCGTCGCAAACCAGGCTGAGATCTCTTGTAACAGCCGGGTACTTTGGCAGCGCCTTGTACTTACGCTCATCGCCACGCGCCTCAAACAGCTTCGGAATATCGAACTCTGCGCAGTAAACACGGCAGGTCATGTCGTAAGCCTCGGTGACTGCCGGGTGAAGCTCACCCATCGTACCTACCTTAACATCGCCGGCGTAGATGTCTGCACATCTTCCGGGGTGGTAGGTCTTGTTATCGTGAACCGGAACGAAACGGACATCAACGACAAGCGCATTCATCAGTTCCTCAACGACGCCCTTCACGGTGAAGAAGTCCTCCTGAGGACCGTAAGCGCACAGTCCGAGCACGTCGGTTTCTATAGGGAGCTTCTCGTCAGTCGGCTGGAATATTCTGCCCAGTTCGAAGAAGCGCGCTTCCAGGTTTCTTGCCCTGATGTTGGTATTCGCAACCGTCATGAGGGACGGGAGCATACTGGTGCGCATTACGCTGGTATCCTCGCCAAGAGGGTACTGGAGCACTACGGACTTCTTCATATCCTCGTTGAAGCGGAGCTTCTCATAGGAGCGCGGTGAGATGAAGCTGAAGGACATGGTTTCGTAGAATCCCTGAGCCAGCATTACGTCAACCATCTTGTTGTCAAAGCGCTGGCGCGGAGTTACCTCGCCGACAGCGGAAAGCAGAGGAAGCGTGGTCGGAATCTCATTGTAGCCGTAGATTCTCGCAACTTCCTCGGCAAGGTCGCACTCCCGGACGATATCCACACGGGTGTTCGGCACGATCACGTTGCCGTTCTCGTAGCCGAAGCCGAGCTTCTTGAATATTGCAATCTGCTCCTCAGCCGGAATATTGGTTCCGAGGTGCTCGTTTATCCAGTCGGTGTCCAGCTTTAATGTGTGCGGAACCTTCTTTGCATTGTCAACGTCAATGTACTCGCGGACAACTTCGCCGCAGCCAAGTTCCTCAACAAGCTCCAGTGCACGAAGCAGAGCCGCCTTGGAATTGATGGGGTCGATCCCCTTCTCAAATCTGGAGGAAGCGTCGGTACGCTTGTTGATCTTCTTCGCGGTCATGCGGACGGAAACGCCGTCGAAGCACGCAGCCTCGAATACAACGTCCTTGGTGTCCTCCATGATACCGGAGAACTCACCGCCCATTACGCCTGCAACCGCAATCGGCTTCTTTTCGTCAGCGATGATCAGCATTTCGGGGCTGAGAGCTACCTCGGAGCCGTCGAGAATCGTTATCTTCTCTCCCTGCTGAGCGTTTCTGACGTTGATCTTGCCGCCCTCTACATAGCGGAGGTCGAATGCATGCATCGGATTGCCGTATTCCAGCATTACAAAGTTCGTGATATCAACGAAATTATTGATGGAGCGAACGCCACTTGCCTTCAGTCTTTCAGCCATCCAGCGCGGTGACGGACCAATCTTTACGTTCTTTACTACCGCCGCCATGTAACGGGAGCAGAGTTTTGTGTTCTGCACGTCAACGCTGATGTAATCCTTCGCGCTGCCGTCAACGCCCTTGAACGCAGGCTCCTTGATGTTCATCGGAAGGTCGAAGGTCGCGGAGGCTTCCTTCGCAAGGCCGAGTACGGAAAGGCAGTCCGGACGGTTGTTGGTTATCTCAAACTCAACGGTGGTGTCGTTATAACCAAGCGCGTCATGAATATCCTCGCCGATGGTCATCTTGTCGAAATCCGGGTCGTCGTTGAGGATAAGAATGCCCTCGTTGCTGGAATACGGAACATCGGACTGCTCCATGCCCAGCTCCTCGTAAGAGCACATCATGCCCTCGCTCTTGACGCCGCGGAGGTTGCCCTTCTTGATCTTCATGTAGGACATGTCCTTGTGGTTGTAGCAGGTCGCACCATTCAGCGCAACGGGCACTACAGCGCCAACAAACATGTTCTGTGCAGAGGTTACGATCTGTATCGGAGCTTCCTTGCCAACCTCAAGCTGGCATACCCACAGGCTGTCCGCGTCGGGGTGCTTTTCCATTGCGACGCACTTTCCAACTACCACGTTAGTGATATCTGCGCCCTGCTTTGTCCATGTTTCGACCTTGCTGCCGCTCATGGTCATTCCGTCGCAGAATTCTTTTATCGGCATATCGGCTTTAACATAATCGTTAAGCCACTTCATTGAAAGATCCACTTTTATATTCTCCTTAACTTATTTTTAATCAGAACTGCTCCAGGAACTTCATGTTGTTCTCATAAAGCAGGCGCATGTCCTCAATCTCGTAGCGGAGCATGGTTATACGCTCAATGCCGATGCCGAATGCGAAGCCGCTGTATTCCTCGGGGTCAATACCGCAGTTCTCGAGTACCTCCGGGCGAACTACGCCGGCACCCAGGATCTCAATCCAGCCCTCGCCCTTGCAAAGCGGACAGCCCTTTCCTCCACAGCGGAAGCACTGGAAGTCAATCTCGCAGCTCGGCTCGGTGTACGGGAAATGGTGCGGTCTGAATTTCAGCTTCATTCCCTCGCCGTAAAGCTTCTTTGCGAATGTGTCAAGGGTTCCCTTGAGGTCGGCAAATGTGATCTTCTTGTCGATAACAAGTCCCTCGCACTGGTGGAATATCGGGGAATGTGTGCCGTCTACCTCGTCGCGTCTGTAAACGCGGCCAGGGCTGATTATGGCAATAGGTGGCTTCTGCTTGAGCATCGTTCTGATCTGAACGGAAGAAGTCTGGGTTCTCAGCAGAACATCGTCGTTGATGTAAAATGTATCGTTAGGATCTCTTGCGGGGTGTCCATCATAGGTTAGAAGCATGTCAAAGCAGTATTTAGCAAGTTCAACTTCAGGACCGTCAACAACGGTATAACCCATGCCGAGGAATATGGACTTGAGATCGTCCAGCACTATGTTCATCGGGTGACGCTTTGCTATTATCTTACGCTTGCCGGGCATAGTTACGTCAACTGTTTCTGTCTTTAAGCGCAGGTCGGTGAGCGCCGCCTTGAGGCTGCCGGTCTTTTCCTTTACTGCATTCTCAATATCACTGCGGATATCGTTTGCAAGCTGTCCGATGACAGGACGCTCCTCTGCGGAAAGTCCGCCCATCTGCTTTAAAATTGCAGTAAGCTCGCCCTTCTTGCCGAGGAATTTAACTCGGAGAGCGTCGATTTCCTTCATGTCAGCGCTTTCCTTAACCGCTTTCAGCGCTTCCTCTCTGATCGCCTGTAACTGTTCTTTCATCATGAGTATTGATCAATCCTTCCATATGTTCGGAATAATCGGCTGTGCAATTCCGCACTGCCATTATATACAGCCATATCCGGCTGCCGTATCTGCCCGGCGGCAGATTTTACACCTGAATAACAAGCCACATTATATTATAGCATACAATGTGATAAATTTCAAGTCCCGCGAAAATTATTCGCGGACGCTTGCTTCCTCGGTCTGGGGCTGGTAATCGCTGAATCGTACTGACAGCAGGGTATCCTTGCCGTCAAAGCGGCTGATGGTGTACTCCATGTACTTCTCGGGCTGGGCGCTTAAGCCGCTTACGCCGGCTACAGCTGCGACAGTCGGAGGGAGATACCCTACAACCACCGTGTATACATCGCTGCTCTTGCTGATGCTGATCAGCTTAGGCGAATAGGTAAGATAGCGGATATTCTTGTTCGCGGTGTAGGTGTGGCTGTTCTCATCATAGGTGAACCGCATTTCCGCCGTGCCCACGGTCTGGTGCTGCAATGTAACGGAGCTTCCGAAAAGCTCACGGCAGGAGGCGCTCACGTCGTATTCCGGGATAGTAAGTCCCATGTTGCCGCCCTCGTACGCAGACGTATCGGAATTCAGCAGGATATTCCAGATAGCGCATGAGATCTTGGAGGAATCCGGTATCTCGTCCGCGCTTTCAAAGGGCGCGATATCATTCACAACTACCGGAAAAATGAACTCCGCGAACTCGTTCTTGAGCGAGGTATTGTCCAGCAGGCTCCCTGTGACTCCGGCAACGAATCTCACAGTGGAAATACAGCCGATCACCGCCATTATAATAACGAACACCGCGAATCCGAAGAAGAAACGGCTCTTTCTGGGCTTCTCGGGGGATTCCGCTTCAACATCGGAATTGCCCATTTCCGCTATGTCGCTCTCTATATCCGGTTCCTGATCGAGCCTTCCGAAAAGCTGGTCGATCACCTTTTCACCCTTGTCCTCAACCGCCGGAGCGGTCGGCTTAGCAGGAGCCGGGGCGTTATTCTTTTTCTTTTTTGCCATAATACACTTCCTTATTTGCGCACCTGTCCGTTGCCATTTACAAGATATTTATAGGTGGTAAGCGCTTCAAGTCCCATTGGACCGCGCGCGTGAAGCTTCTGGGTGGAAATTCCTATTTCAGCGCCAAGCCCGAATTCAAATCCGTCGGTGAAGCGCGTGCTTGCATTTACATACACCGCCGCAGCGTCGATCATCTGCTGGAACTTCTCCGCATTGTGGATATTCTCGGTGACGATACACTCGCTGTGCTTGGTTCCGAAGCGGTTGATGTGGGCGATTGCCTCGTCAACGTCCTTAACAACTTTGGAGGAAAGGCGGTAGTCCAGGAACTCCGTCGCGTAATCCGTGTCGTCCGCGATCTTCTCGACCTTGACAAGCTTTGCGGTTTCCTCGTCGCCGCGGATCGCGACCTTACCCTGCCACCGCTCGTCAAGCTTCCTGAACAGCACAGGAGCAGCCTTCTCATGCACAAGGATATTCTCGATAGCATTGCACACGGACGGGCGCTGGGTCTTGGCGTTGTCGATGATATTCACCGCCATGTCAATGTCGGCGCTCTCGTCAACATAAACGTGGCAGTTGCCCTCCCCAGTCTGGATAACCGGAACTGTCGCATTATTTATGACAGCGCGAATCAGTCCTCCTCCGCCGCGCGGAATAAGCAGGTCGATATACTTGTTCAGCTTCATCATTGCGTTTGCTACTTCGCGGGAGGTGTCCTCGACAAGCTGGACGGCATTCCTATCGGCGCCTGCGCTTTCGAGAGCGGTGCGCATGAGTCCGACGAGTGCTTTGTTGGAGTTGATCGCGTCGCTTCCGCCGCGGAGTATCACTGCATTGCCTGCCTTGAAGCAGAGCGCAGCGGCGTCCACCGTGACATTCGGGCGCGACTCAAATATGATACCGATGGTTCCGATGGGAACGCGCTTCTTAATGACGTGGAGTCCGTTGGGAAGGTCGCTTCCGCCAATAACTGCTCCGATGGGGTCTGCCAGAGAAATCACCTTGTCAACGCCATCTGCCATGCCTGCAATACGCGCTTCGGTAAGGGTCAGGCGGTCTATCATCGCCTCGCTCATTCCGTTCTTGCGCGCGTTCTCGATATCCAGCTGATTTGCGCCGATTATCTCTGTAACGTGGGTACGCAGAGCTTCGGAGATTGCGGCAAGCGCCCGGTTCTTCTCGTTGGTGCCCATGGAGGATACCAGCGGCTCCGCAGCCTTTGCGTTCACGCCAAGCTGTTCAATGTATTCCATAATATACCTCGCATTATCTTATCGCCTTGAAATATGTACATACCGGTTCGCCCTCGAAAAGCTCGTAGAGCGTATCCGGATTCTGGTTTCCGATTATCACGGTGTCGATTCCGGCTTCGGTGGCTATCTGCGCCGCTTCTATCTTGGTGAGCATTCCGCCGGTTCCAAGTGCGCTTCCGGCGCCCTGGGCGGCTGAGATTATCTCCGGGGTTATCTTCTCCACAACGGGGATAAGCTTCGAATCCGGATTCTTGGGGTCGCCGTCGTACAGTCCGTCAACGTCGGTGAGCATGATCAGCAGATCGGCGTCGCAGAGGGAAGCCACGATCGCGGACAGCGTGTCGTTCTCGTCGAAATCCAGCTGCTTGATGGAGATGGCGTCGTTCGCGTTGATTATCGGGATAACTCCCATCTCAAACAGGCGGTTGAACGTATTGATTACGTTGGTCTTACGCTCCTTGTTGGATATAACGTCGCGGGTCAGCAGCAGCTGCGCCACAGTGTGATTGAATTTGCCGAAAGTTTCGCTGTAGAAAGTCATCAGTTCCGACTGACCGATTGCCGCGCACGCCTGCTTTCCCGGCATGTCCGTCGGCTTGCACGGCAGTCCTGCCTGCGCCGCGCCAACGCCCTGCGCGCCCGAAGTGACGAATATCACTTCCCTGCCGGAGTTCTTGATATCCGACATGACCTCTATAAGGTGCTGGCACTTTCTTATATTAAGATGTCCTGTGTGATAGGCGAGTGTCGAACTTCCCACCTTTATTACTATTCTCTTTTTGTTTTCAAGTTCCTTCATGAGGCGTCCTCTTTCCGGTGAAAATCACGTCAATCAGCGCATACTCCACCTGATTATAAACGTACATGTTATATTATATCAAAAATCTATGGGAATTGCAACACATATCCCGAAATTTTTTTTCCGATTATAAAATACTTCTCACAATCCAGGTGAAAATTATGCGAAATGTATAAAAAGCCTATTGATTTTTTAGAGCATTTGTGGTATAATCTTTTTATAAATTAAGCATAGTCGGCTATGCTGACCAAATAAGACCATAAGGAGCACAAATGGATAATATCGCTGAACAGCTGGTACAGAAAAAAAAGACCGGCGCAGACACCGCAAAGAAAGTACTGATCTCAGTTGGCGCACTGATCATTGCGTCCTTTTTTATGTATCTTGCAATGATGGGCATGTTCACGATGGTGATCTTTGCTGTCGGAGTTCTCGCAGGCGCTATCTGGCTGTTGGGAAGCTTCGGCATTGAATACGAATACATCATCACCAATAATGAAATGGACATCGACAAGATCATCGGCAGACGCAAGCGCAAGCGCATGATCACGGTTGATTTCAAGCGCGCCGAGGATTTCGGCAGATATACGCCCGATAACGAAGCGCAGGCCGACGCCACCGTTCATGCCTACACTGGCGTTGACAAGGACGCTTATTATCTCGTTGTTACACATAACGACTACGGCCGGGTGAAGATCATCTTCAACCCCAACGAAAGGCTCCGCGAATCAATAATGCAGGAGATCCCCAACACCCTCAGAGTTAAGCTGAGGACTTCAAACAACATCTGATAACGGAGATGCTTATTAATGTCAGTCAACTTATTTATCCGAGTGGGTACCAGCATCATAGAAATGAAAAGGATCCGCAAAGCTTCACGAAATCCGAAATTCCTCGCAAAGTACTTCTCCGCAGATGAGATAAGATATCTCGTCGCACACAAGCTTTCCACGGAACTGATCGCCGAAAACTACTGCGCCAAGATTGCGTTTGCCAAGGCAATAGGGACAGGCTTCCGGATAGTCCGCCCCCAGGACATAACGGTGCTGAGGGACAGACTGGGTTCCCCTTTCATCATCACGACAGGCAGGGCTAAAATGCTTGAGGAGCGTGAGCACTATGTGTTCAACCTTTCCGTTGCCCACTGCAAGGACTACGCCACAGCAACAGTAATAATCAACAGAGAATAACATCTGCGCCGCACGGCAATGCGGCGCATTTTTCTATAAGGGAGATGTTTTATGAACCGGCTAGTTATCGGAATGACCGCCCATGTGGACTCCGGAAAGACCACGCTTTCGGAGGCTATGCTCTATACCGCAGGGGAACTCCGCAGACTTGGAAGGGTGGATCATGGAAATACATTCCTTGACACAGACCCAATTGAGCGAAGCAGGGGTATTACAGTGTTCTCAAAGCAGGCTGTGTTGGAAACGGCACGCTTCCAGATCACGCTCCTGGACACACCGGGACATGTGGATTTCTCTGCGGAAACCGAGCGTGCGCTGCGTGTGATGGACTATGCAGTACTTGTGATAAGTGGCACGGACGGAGTCCAGAGCCACACGGAAACACTCTGGCGGCTGCTGAAACGCTACAATATTCCCACGTTCATCTTCGTGAACAAGATGGATATTTCCTTTCTGAAAGAGAGCTCCCATATCAATGAACTGAAGCGGAAGCTTTCCCCGGGGTGTATCGACTTCAACGCCTGCCGCGAGAAATCCGACCTCGACGAGGAACTTGCGGAATGCTCCGAGGCGCTGATGAACGAGTACCTCGAGAACGGCGTAATACCGGGGAAGATGATTCCCGGGGCGATACGCCGCCGGGAGGTGTTCCCGGTGATATTCGGCTCGGCACTTAAACTGAACGGAATACAGGAACTGCTGAACGTCATCAATACATTCTCCGTTCAGCCGGAGCCTTCTCCGGAATTCGGCGCGATAGTTTATAAGATAACCACCGACCAGCAGGGGAACCGCCTTACCCACATGAAAATCACCGGAGGCTCCCTGAAGGTGAAAGCACAGCTGGAATGCGGCGGAAAGCAGGAGAAGGTCAACCAGATACGCATTTATTCCGGCGCGAAATTCACGACCGTGGACGAAGCCCCGGCCGGCACTCTCTGCGCCGTAACCGGACTTTCCGCCGGAAGCGCCGGAGAGGGTCTGGGCTTCGAAAGCAGCTGCCCGGCTCCCCTGCTGGAGCCGGTGCTGACTTACCGCATGCAGCTTCCCCACGGGACGGATATTCCGTCCACGCTCGCGAAACTGCACGAACTGTCCGACGAGGATCCCATGCTGCGTATCGTGTGGAACGAGCAGCTCAAGGAGATTCACGTCCAGCTGATGGGCGAAATACAGCTGGAGGTGCTCACCAGCGTTATCCGGGACAGGTTCGGACTGGAGGTGCAGTTCGACCAGGGCAGCATAGCCTACAAGGAAACCATAGCGGCTCCGGTCGAGGGCGTGGGACACTACGAGCCGCTGCGGCACTACGCGGAGGTACACCTGCTGCTGGAGCCGGGAGAGCGCGGCTCCGGGCTGCAATTCTTCACCGACTGCCGCAAGGACGATCTCGACATCAACTGGCAGCGACTTATTCTTACGCACCTTGAAGAAAAAACGCATGTCGGAGTTCTTACCGGGTCGCCGATAACCGACATGAAAATCACGGTCGTTGCCGGAAAGGCGCACATCAAGCACACCGAGGGCGGAGATTTCCGCCAGGCAACTTACCGAGCCGTCCGGCAGGGACTACGCTCCACCGAAAGCGTGCTTCTCGAGCCCTGGTACGATTTCACGATTACAGTTCCTCAGGAGTGCACAGGGCGTGCTATGACCGACTTGCAGCGCATGAGCGGCGAACTACAGCCGCCGAACTCCACGGACGGCGAAACGGAATTCACCGGAAGCGCCCCTGTTTCGGAGCTTCGCGGATACCAGAGCGAAGTGAACAGCTACACCCGGGGAAAGGGCAGGCTCGTCTGCCTTCCCGGAGGATACCGCCCCTGCCACAATGCGGAGGAAGTGATTGCGGAGATCGGCTACGACTGCGATGCAGACACGGAGAATTCCGCGGACAGCGTGTTCTGCTCCCATGGCGCCGGAGTGCTGGTCCCGTGGAACGAGGCACGGGCGCGAATGCATGTGGACAGCGGACTGAGATTCGGCGAGAATGACCGCGAGGAAGAGGAGCAGGTCGTTACTCTGCAGATGGTGAATACCTACAAGCAGAGGGTCGCTGCGGACAAGGAACTGATGGAGATATTCGAGCGCACCTACGGGAAAATAAAGCGCGACGAGCGCTCCGCAATGCGGACGGAAAAGCGCCCTCCCACCCTGAAAACTCCGAAGCTTCCGCTGCCGCCAAAAGGTCCGGAATACCTGCTGGTGGACGGATACAACATAATCTTCGGCTGGGAGGAGCTCAACCAGCTGGCAAAGGAGAATCTGGAGCTTGCCCGGGCGCGGCTGATCAATATTCTATGCAACTACCAGGGATTCCGGAGATGCAATCTGATTCTCGTGTTCGACGCCTATCGCGTAAAGGGAAATCACAGGGAGATTGAAAAGGAGCACGGAATCACCGTTGTCTACACCAAGGAAGCCGAAACCGCAGACATGTACATCGAAAAGACCGCCCACGAACTCGGGAAAGGACACCGGGTGCGCGTTGCGACCTCCGACAACGTGGAACAGATAATCATTATGGGAAGCGGTGCGATACGGGTTTCGGCAACGGAATTCCTTGCGGAAGTGAACGAGGTCGAGAAAGCAATTCGAAAGGTAATCGAGGAAAAATACAACTAAGGAGAGCAAAATGATCGCACTGAAACAGATCGGAGTGATACGCACGGATTTCCCGGAGAAGTTCGGAATACCTCGACAGAGCGGACTGATAGAGGAACTCCGCTCCACGCTGGTGTTCGAGCCGGAATTCCGCGTGCTGGAGGCGCTCCGGGGAATTGAGCAGTACTCCCACCTGTGGCTGATATGGGAGTTCTCCAAAGCAGTCCGGGACGGCTGGTCGCCGACGGTGCGTCCGCCACGACTGGGTGGGAATACGCGCATGGGTGTGTTCGCGACGCGCTCCCCCTTCCGCCCGAATCCGCTTGGGCTGAGCTGTGTGCGGCTGGTCGGGGTGGAATACAACACTCCCGAGGGCGCTGTACTCCATCTCGCCGGTGCGGACCTCATGGACGGCACGCCGATTTACGACATCAAGCCGTATCTCCCGTATGTAGACTGCAAGCCCGGGGCTTCCAACGGATTTGCGCTGGCTCAGCAGGAGGGCGTGCTGGAAGTTCACCTCCCGGAGGAACTCGCCGCGCGTATTCCGCCGGAAAAACTCCCGGCGCTGAAAGCTGTGCTAGCACAGGATCCACGGCCGCAGTACATCTCCGACCCGGAGCGTGAATTCACAATGAGCTTCGCCGGATTCGAAGTCAGCTTCACCGTCAGCGGAAATACTCTGAGTGTAACCGAAATACGATAACAAAAAAGGCGCCGGAAAAACCGACGCCTTAGTTATTTTCGTGAAAATTAACCAAACAGCTTGGCAAGCTTAAGAGCGAACTGAACATTACCGAACACATAAAGCGCACCGTTCTCGACAGCGTCCTTTATGGACAGCTTTCCGTCAGCGATGGCAAGCGCATTCTCAACGGAAATCGCAGCTTCAATATCCCTCTCAATGTAGTCATACGGAGCAACGCTTACGTTGCCGTTCTTGACCTCGATGTACATATGAGCCTCGAACGGACCGTACAGCTTAATGTCAACGGCAGCCTTACCCTCTGCGGCAATGGACTTAGCGGCAGCCTTGTCGATGCGCTTGTAGATCTTCGCAACAATATCGTCTACCGTAACGGTCTTAGGCTTTCTGGGAACGCGCTTCTTCGGCTCTGCCTTCGTGGCAGGCTTACTTGCTGCGGTCTTTGCGGACGATTTCTTCGCAGCGGGCTTCTTGGCTTCTGCCTTGGGAGCTTCTGCAGGAGCAGGAACAGCCTTCACTTCAGCCTTTACTTCTGCCGCCTTTACAGCTGCCTTGTCAATGGGCTTTGCTGAGGTTTCAGTCTTGGGGGCGGTTTTCGGTGTAGTTTTCTTAGTTCTAGGCATAATCGTAATTCCTTTCAAATATCCCTTGGCATTGCCGCTATAATGCAGGTATGCCACGTCTGTTTATATCATAACATATTTATTTCGTTTTTGCAACAGTTTTTAAGAAAAAATTTCAATTTTTCCTGCATTTATTCTGAAAAATACGTGAAACAACAGTAAACCGGGGCTGTTTTCGCAGCCCCGGTGCAATATTATTCAATCTCGTCGTGGTGAGCCTGGAGAGATTTCACACCAAAGTGCTTGTTCTCCTTGATCGCCCTGATTCCCTCGGCGCTTGCCTTAGCAGCCGCCATTGTTGTGATATAGGGAATTCTGTGCTTGATCGCAGCCTTTCTGATATAGCTGTCGTCAGTTACGCTGTCCTTGCCGGCAGGCGTATTGATGATAAGCTGGATTTCGCCGTTAGCTATCTGGTCTGCAATATTGGGTCTGCCCTCATACATCTTGAAGATACGCTCAACAGGGATACCTGCTTCCTTGATCATCTCATAGCTCTTTCCGGTGGCGATGATCTTGAATCCCAGCTCATTGAAGGACTTCGCAACGTCAACAAGTTCAGGCTTGTCACGGTCGCATACGCTCAGCAGGACTGTGCCCTCCTGCGGAAGCTTGGTGCGCGTAGCTTCCTGCGCCTTGTAGTAAGCCTCGCCGAAGGACGGAGAGATTCCGAGGACTTCGCCGGTGGAACGCATTTCCGGACCGAGCACCGGATCTACCTCCGGGAACATGTTGAACGGGAACACAGCTTCCTTCACACCGTAGTGGTGGATCTTGTGATCTTTCAGTTCCGGAACGGGGCTGGGCTTTCCGGTCAGGGAAGATGTGATTATCTGCGTCGCGATCTGCACCATGTTAATGCTGCAAACCTTGGAAACCAGCGGAACGGTTCTGGAAGCACGCGGATTCGCTTCGAGCACATAAACTGTGTCGTCCTCGATAGCGTACTGCATGTTCATAAGTCCGCATACGTTCATCTCGACTGCAATGCGCTTGGTGTAGTCCTTGATGGTGGCTACCTGCTTCTCGGTGAGGTTCTTGCTCGGGAGAATGCATGCAGAGTCGCCGGAGTGCACGCCGGCAAGCTCGATGTGCTCCATAACAGCCGGAACGAAGCAGTTCTTTCCGTCGGAAATAGCGTCAGCCTCGCACTCGGTAGCATGATGCAGGAAGCGGTCGATAAGGATAGGTCTGTCGGGAGTTACGCCAACTGCCGCGGACATATAAACCTTCATCATCTCGTCGTCGTGTACGATCTCCATTCCGCGGCCGCCAAGTACATAGGACGGACGAACCATTACCGGATAGCCGATACGGTTTGCGATCTCGAGAGCTTCTTCAACGTTGACTGCCATTCCGGATTCCGGCATAGGAATGCCAAGCTTCTCCATCATAGCGCGGAAGTGATCTCTGTCCTCCGCGAGGTCGATGGTTTCGGGGCTTGTGCCCAGAATATTCACGCCGTTCTTCTTAAGGTCGCCGGCGAGATTCAGCGGAGTCTGACCGCCGAACTGCGCAATTACGCCGACGGGCTTTTCCTTGTCGTGGATAGCAAGTACGTCCTCGAGGGTAAGCGGCTCGAAATACAGCTTATCGGAGGTATCGTAGTCGGTGGATACGGTTTCGGGATTGCAGTTCACGATGATGGACTCAAATCCCAGCTTCTTGAGCGCGAGCGCAGCGTGTACGCAGCAGTAGTCGAACTCAATACCCTGACCGATTCTGTTAGGTCCGCCGCCGAGTATCATGATCTTCGGCTTGTCGCTTACGGGGCTGGTGTCCTTGATGTCATGATAGGTGGAGTAATAATACGCCGCATTCTCGGTGCCGCTTACATGGATACCCTCCCACGCCTCGCGGATTCCATAGCCAAGACGTGTATTGCGGACCTCCTCCTCGGTAACGCCGAGGATCTGGCTAAGGTATCTGTCGGAGAATCCATCCAGCTTTGCCTGGCGGAGTACCGGCTCAGCAGGAACTGCGCCCTTGTTCTCAATAAGAGCGTTCTCCTCGTCAACAAGCTCCTTCATCTGCTGGAGGAACCAGTGCTTGATCTTGGTAAGGTTGAATATCTCATCTATGGTAGCGCCCTTGCGGAGTGCTTCATATATAATGAACTGGCGCTCGCTGGTCGGGAAACGCAGCTTCGCAAGCAATTCGTCCTTGGTAAGCTTGTTGAAGTCCTTCGCGAAGCCGAGGCCGTATCTGCCGGTTTCCAGGGAGCGGATAGCCTTCTGGAAAGCCTCCTTGTAGGTCTTGCCGATGGACATTACCTCGCCGACAGCCTTCATCTGAGTGCCGAGCTTGTCCTCGGCGCCCTTGAACTTCTCGAAAGCCCATCTTGCGAACTTGATTACGACATAGTCGCCGCCGGGAACGTACTTATCCAGCGTTCCGTACTTTCCGCAGGGAATCTCGTCCAGGGTCAGACCACATGCGAGCATAGCGGAAACGAGCGCGATCGGGAATCCGGTCGCCTTGGAAGCCAGCGCGGAAGAACGGGAGGTTCTCGGGTTGATCTCGATTACAACGATTCTGCCGGAAACAGGGTCGTGCGCAAACTGACAGTTGCAGCCGCCGATAACTTCGATTGCCTTTACGATCTTGTAGGAATACTCCTGGAGTTTCTTCTGTACGTCCTCGCTGATGGTGAGCATGGGGGCAGAGCAGAAAGAATCGCCGGTATGAACGCCGATGGGGTCGATGTTCTCGATGAAGCATACGGTGATAACGTTGTCGTTAGCGTCGCGTACTACCTCAAGCTCAAGCTCTTCCCAGCCGCTGATACACTCCTCGACCAGCACCTGACCCACCAGGGACGCCTGGAGTCCGCGGGCGCAGACGATCTTCAGCTCGTCAATGTTGTATACCATTCCGCCGCCGGCGCCGCCCATTGTGTAGGCAGGGCGCAGTACAACAGGATACTTCAGATTTTCAGCGATCTTCACAGCCTCTTCAACGGAGTAAGCCACCTCGCTTCTGGGCATTTCAATACCCAGCTTCTCCATGGTGTGCTTGAACTCAATACGGTCCTCGCCGCGCTCGATAGCGTCTACCTGCACGCCAATAACCTGTACGTTGTACTTTTCAAGCACTCCGGCTTCGCTCAGCTCAGAGCAGAGGTTAAGTCCGGACTGACCGCCGAGGTTCGGCAGCAGGGCGTCCGGGCGCTCCTTTTCAATGATCTGAGTCAGACGGTCAACGTTCAGCGGCTCGATGTAGGTGATATCTGCAACGTCCGGATCGGTCATGATGGTAGCCGGATTGGAATTCACCAGAACGATCTGATAGCCGAGCTTGCGCAGCGCCTTGCACGCCTGGGTGCCTGAATAGTCGAACTCGCACGCCTGACCGATGATGATTGGACCGGAGCCGATGATCAGTATCTTATTGATATCCTGTTTCTTTGGCATTTTCTTACTCCCTTATGTTTTTTCCCAGTGCCATGACAACACGCATAAACGCCATCAAGACGCGCCGCAGTTTCCGGCACATATTTTTTCTATTATATGATATCACAAATCCCGACAGATTTCAATACACTTTTCAGTTTTTTTTGCAAAAGTAAAACACCTCCCGGATACCAGGAGGTGTAATGGCATATCAAAGCTGTTTTATTCCTGAGGTTCAGCAGGCGTTGCAGCTGCGCACTTCTTTTCAAGCACCTTCATCACGATGAATATCGCGATGAGGACCAGTCCTACGCAGAAGGTGATAAGTCCGCCGGTCAGCAGCTTGAATCCGAAGGCGTTGTAGAGAATGGGGGAAACCACCTTGCTTACTACGGTGTAGTCAAGTCCGCCTATCATGGTCAGATTGGACAGGATAATGCTTGCCGCGGTAAGAATGATTCCGATAAGGGTGAACGCTGCTCCGCCAGCCATCAGAGCGGCATTGACGCGCTTAGTGATCACCCACTCGAGTACTACAAGCACAACAGCGAGTACAAGAGCTGCGATCAGCGTCACGGGAGAAAGCGCGAATCTGATAAGACCGGATACACCGTCAAGTGCCTCGCCGGGAAGTATGCTCTCAATGGAATTTCTCTCGCCGTCGAGCGCATTGTCCAGCTGCTCCTCGTAATCGTCGGCAAGGCGCATTCCGGCAATGTTGATGACATTATTTTCGCTGCGCTTCACAAGGTCCTTGATCTCCTTGCAGAGTCCGTCCGCGAATTCCTCGGTGTCGCCGGTAACGATGTACTCTTCATACGCCTTTACAAGGCTGGATAATTCCTCGCCGACATGGGCGCGTCTGAATATTTCGTTGATCTGATCAGCGGTAAGATCGGCAGTATGAACATAATCGTTTATCGTGCACGCCACTATGTCCGCGATGGTCGCTCTTTCCGGGTGCTTCTCCGGGAGAACGATCCCGTTGTCCTTCACTACGTCCGCCATGGAATCCTGAACCAGGATATCGCCGACAACGATCTTTCCTATTTCAAGCTCGCTTATTTCAGCGGAAAGCTCACCGCTTGAAAGTCCCATTCTGACTGTTCCGCCAACAAAGGAGAAGATTCCGAACACGAACGCGAAAAGTCCGAAAACTGCCGCCAGGATAACGGATACGGACAGCTTCATCTTCTTGACTTCCTTGCGTACGCGCTTAGCTCGCGGCTGGGAATAGCTCATTGGGACCTCTTCCCTGTAAACTCCCATCGGCATGCCGTAATTGGAAGGCTGGGCGTTAGTGAACAGATTCTGTCCCTCGGGCATTCCGCCGTTGTTGATGAACTGCATGTCGGTGCCCATCGGAGGAGCCTGGAATCCCACGGGCTGCGCCGGATTCTCAGCGGCAGCCTTTGCTGCGTCCGATATCTTCACGGTGTCGCCTGCCGGGTACTCATTCGGGGTATTCCCCGTGGGCTGACCCTGGGGTGCAGGCGTATTCATCAGCGCGTTGTTTACCGGATTCGGGTAGGAAGCATTCGGCACCGGAGGTATCGGCGCGCCGGGATACGGCGCCGGATTCCCACCCTGGAACGGCGGAACAGGCATACCCTGTAACGGAACTGCATTACCGCCCTGCACGGGAGGAACAGGAGCAGTATAACCGCCCTGGGGAGCCATGGGCTGTACGGGAGCCTGCTGGGAAAGAATTGCACCGCACGCTCCGCAGAACTTTGCATTATCAGCGACCTGCGCTCCACAATTGAAACAGAACATCAAAATCACGTCCTTAAAAAAATATAGTATATTGCAGCAACGGCTGCATTGGTGTAACTAATACAAAAAACGGGCAGTCATGACGACGCCCATAAAATTTGCAGCGGAAAATCAGGACAGATATCCGAACAGACCCTCCGCAGGAATATTACAACCGACCGTCATTTCATAATTACCAAATCATTATTCTGTATTACCAATTTTTATTATAACATAATATGTTTAAGATGTCAAGTACATCAGACAACGGTCTGATCATTTATTCGCGGTCCATCTCATGAGAATATGCGGTATTCCGTCCTCGTCGAACTCATCGGACTGCTGCACGAATCCGAGCTTTTCGTAGAACTCCCGTGCATATACCTGCGCTTCTATCGTCACGGAATCCGTACCAAACACCTCCCGTACTGCGCTCTGCGCCGTGCGCACTATCTGCGAGCCTACTCCGCTTCTCCGGCGCACTGCGATCACGCGCCCGATTACAGAATCATCGAACCGGACTCCCGGAGGGAGCAGTCTGACATAAGCTGCAATGCCGTTTTCGTCCTCGAGCCACATGTGATATGCGGTTTCGTCAAGTCCGTCAATATCCTGGTAGGCGCAGTTCTGTTCCACTATGAACACTGCATTGCGCAGTTTCAGGATCTCATACAGTTCTGCTGTCGAAAGCTCGTCAAATCGCCTGATGTACTGTTTCAATCGTATCACCTCATATGTATGATAGTACTATTTTTGAAAAAAGTCAAGTTTTTTTGAAAAAGCTATTGACAAATCGGTTTTGACGTGGTATAATACATATGCTGTTCTAAAGACAGCAGGCAGCCGAAAGGCTCTAACGGTTAGTCCGCCTGCCGAGGAATGGGAATGAGATCGAAATCGACTCCCTTCTGTGCTTTAGCAGAGGGGTTATTTTATTTCTTGCTCTCCTTGAACTGAACAGCGCAAATTTAGTAAAGGAGTGAACTAACATGCCTAGTAAAAGCGTACTCGAACAGAAGCAGGCTTATGTTGCTGACTTAGCTGAAAAGCTCAAGAAGGCTGCCGGCGGTGTTCTCGTTGACTACAAGGGTATCTCCGTTGAGGACGACACAAAGCTCCGTAAGGATCTGCGTGAGAACGGCGTAGAGTACTTCGTAGTAAAGAACACACTGTTAAAGCGTGCAGCTGAGGTTGCAGGAATTGAGGGTCTTGAGCCCGCTCTTTCCGGCACAACTGCTATCGCTCTGACCGCTGAGGACATCATCATTGCCCCCAAGATTCTGTTCAAGCAGACCGAGGCTCCCGACAGCACTTTCGCTATCAAGCTCGGCTTTGTTGACGGCAAGGTAATTTCCAAGGAAGAGGTTGAGGCTTACGCAAAGCTTCCGTCCAAGGACACCCTGCTCTCTCAGCTCGTATTCATGCTTCAGTCTCCGATCCAGAGAGTTGCTATCGCGCTCAACGAGATCGCAAAGAAGAACGAAGAGCAGTCCGCTTAATTGCGGAACTTCCCCCGGAGCTGTCCGCGTGACGGCCTTCTGTGGGGTCCAACTTACTGCGTGAACCACGCATGACAAATTTTATTTATGGAGGACACTAAAATGGCATCTGAGAAGATTTTAGCTATGATCGAAGAAGTTAAGGCTCTTTCCGTTCTCGAACTGAACGAGCTGGTAAAGGCACTTGAGGAAGAGTTCGGCGTTTCCGCTGCTGCTGTTGCTGCTGCTCCTGCTGCAGGCGCTGGCGCTGCTGCCGCTGAAGAGAAGACCGAGTTCGACGTAATCCTCGCTTCCTTCGGTGACGCAAAGATGGGCGTTATCAAGGCAGTTAAGGACGTTATGGGTCTTGGCCTGAAGGAAGCTAAGGAGCTCGTTGAGGCTGCTCCTAAGGCTCTTAAGGAAGGCGTTTCCAAGGCAGAGGCTGAGGAGATCAAGGCTAAGCTTGAAGAGGCTGGCGCTAAGATCGAGCTCAAGTAATTCTGACTTGATTGCAGTCTGACTGAATCACAATCCCGGTATCGGTTCGCTGATACCGGGATTTTTCGCATTATCCGTCAATTGTGTGCATTTATTTTATGTGGGTCGCCGGCGAATCAGTTTACGCTTGAAATTTCTCTGTTTCTGAGTATAATTTTCATATCATCAAATTCAAGGAGGATTCAGCATGAATCGTAAACAGATCGTCGCAGCGATGACCGCGGCAGTACTCACATTTTCCGCGGTGCCTGCACAGACATTCGCAGAGGAATACTCGGTGTCCCGGGAATTCGCCGCAAAGAAGCTCGAGGCGCCTTCCAACATCAAGGCAAGCTCCACGACTAACAGCAGCATTACCCTCAGCTGGAAGAAAGTCAGCGGCGCTGACGGATATGAAGTATACAAATACAACACCAAAAAAAAGAAGTTCGTCAAGTATAGGACAGTGACCACAACCTCCTGTAAGGTGGGCAAGCTGGACCCCGGAACGACCTACCGGTTCAAGGTGTGCGCGATCGTCAAAAAGGACGGCAAATCCACCAGACAGACTATGTCCGGCGAGATTACGGCGACCACTAAAAAGGGAACGCTCAGCGCTCCGACTGTCAAGGTAGAAACCACGTCCACCGGCTGCGTTTACCTGACATGGAAAAGCGTGAAGGGCGCCGACAAGTACCGTATCTACAAGATGAACAGCTCCGGACAGTACAAGAAATACGACGACAGGAACGGCACAATGTGCATAATTTCCGGGCTGTCCTCCGCGACCACCTATAAATTCAAGGTATGCGCAATTTCCGGCGGCAAGGAGCAGAAAATGAGCGACGCGGTTTCCGCTACGACTACAACCGCCTATGCCTGGACTTCGCAGGATTTCACCGATCTGCGAAATTACGCTAAGGTGGCAAAATCCGCAGGCGCCCTCGCGTATGACTACGCGTGCAAGTTTGAGAAATCCCACTCCTCCAGTGACGGAAGCAACGCGCTGTACTACGCCGCAGAAGCCCGGGATTACCTGACAAAGATGTACAAAATACTTTCCGGCAGGGGCGAGATCTCCTTCAACACCGGGAACTACACCTCCGACGGCGGAATATACATCGGGAATTCACAGGAATCCTCCGCCGCGCTGTATGCGTACTACGGAATACAGGACTGCAAGAAGCTCGAAAAGATGACCTCGTTCAGCTCCGAGGACGACATCACGGACTTCTACAAGCAGGCTACGATGATAAAGTGCGACACTGATGTTCTGAACACGGTTTGCTCCGGGCTCAGATAAATACCACGGAACCCCGGCTGTCAGCTCCGGGGCTCCTTTTTTGTATCCGACGGCGCTTTCCGGAAAATCTCGCGCAGTCCGAACGCCAGCAGGAAAAGCGCGTACAACTTCCGAAGCAGTTCATTTCCCACCGCCTGGGAGCCGATAGTTCCAAGGACAGCACCGAGGATTCCGCCGGGGATAAGGCTCCACACAAGCTTTTTGTCGATAAGCCCAGCACGGGCGTGCATTACGACGGAAACCAGCGCTATCGGCAGGAAAAACAGCAGATTTATTCCCTGGGCGGCACGCTGCGGCATGTCCTGAAAAATAGTCAGCCATATCAAAAGCACGAATCCACCGCCAAGTCCCATGGAAGCGATGATCCCGGACAGCAATCCCACAACCGCATTCATAATGAAAAAAGCCCCCTCACCGCCGCCGCGCATATCAGCACTCCGAATATCCGCTGGAGCCACGCTGCGCGTATCTTCCGGAGGAACAACGCTCCGGCTACCGCGCCTGCCGCACCCCAGGGAATGTATCCCCATGCCGCCCCGAAATCTATGCCGCCAGAGAAGAAATACGAAACCGCCGCGACGGCGCTCAGCACAAAAATCACTGCGACGGAATTCGCGTGGGCGCGCCGCACGGACTCCGCCGGGGTATTCCCTGCCCCACGCTGCTCATACTCCAGGACGGGTACTGCGGCAACTCCCCCTCCGCTTCCGAAAAATCCGTTAAGGAATCCGCACAGCATTCCCTCAAAAAAACGTTTCATGACATCACCCCGGATTAGTTTGCGCGCAGTATAACGGAATATTTCCGGGAATTTCAGGCATAAAAAAACCGGGGTTATGTAAGCCACGGTGATATAATCCCCTTAGAGTAGACACTCGAAAAAACAAATTTGAGACTACACTAAGGGGTTATTTTATACCAAGAAGAAGCAAAAGAACAAGAAATATCCAGCAGAACTTAAGCAGAAAGCAGTACAGGATTATCTGAACGGAGGAGGAAGTCAAAGAGAAATCTGTAAAAAGTATGGGATATTTAGTCATACTACTTTACAAGATTGGATTTTATGGGATAATGGTCATAGAGAAATCAAGGAGCGAAGCTGCGCCAAATGAGAAATCTATATTACCAAGGGAAGAAAAACCACACAGGAAGAACGAGCAGAAATAGTGGCATTCTGCATAGAACACGGAAAAGACTATGGTTTAGCAGTAGAAACCTACAAGGTATCATATCAGCAGATATACGCGTGGATACACAAATACGAAGAAAAAGGCGTACAGGGACTTACTGACCGACTAGGAAAAGCCAAGCCTGAAAATGAACTCACAGAAGAAGACCGCCTTCGTCAAGAAAACAAGATATTGCAGGCAAAGATAAAGGATCAGGAAATGGAAATAGCACTGCAAAAAAATTGAGGGAACTGAGAGGGGGCGGTCGTTAAACGGAGTACGGCAGGAAGACAGGTACATAGCAATACAGTATCTCAACAAAACCGAGGGTTATCCGATAAAAAAGCTTTGTGCCAAGCTGCATATCTGCCGAAGTGCCTATTACAAATGGCTGAAAAGGACACCAAGCAAAAGGCAACAGATAAACGAAGTGCTTGTAGAATGGGTAAAGGAATTGTACGAAGAACAGAACGGTATCCTCGGATACCGTCAGATGACAATAACCGTTAACAGGCGGCACGAAACACATTTTAACAAGAAACGAATCCGCAGACTTATGAAGATACTGCATTTGAAATCCGTATGTCGTAAGAAGAAATACAATTACATCAAATCCACTCCGGAAGTGACAGCATAAAACATTCTTAATAGAAAGTTTTATGCCGATGCGCCTAACGAAAAGTGGCTTACCGATGTAAAGGAGTTCAAATATTATGTAGGTGCTGAGGTTAAAAAGATTTATCTGAGCGCAATATTGGATATATTCGACAGACGTATCGTTTCATACAGGATAGAAACAAGCAACAACAACCAGCTTGTGTTTGAAACCTTTAATGAAGCTGTTGCCAATAATCCGACAGCTCAACCGCTGTTTCACAACGACAGAGGATTTCAATATACAAACAAAATTTTCTATAATATGCTTACGGAAGCGGGAATGAGACAGAGTATGTCCCGAGTGGGAAGATGTATTGATAATGGACCTATGGAAGGCTTTTGGGGAATACTCAAATCCGAGATGTATTACCTGAGAAAATTTTCCTCTAAAGAGGAACTTACAATTGCCATTGAGGATTACATCCAGTTTTACAACACCAAACGTTACCAGTTAAAACTGAAATGTATGACACTTATTTAATACCACTCGGCTGCGGCGGCGTGAAAAAATCCACCCTGCTGCGCAGCAGGATGGATTTGTACAAACTCAAAATACTTTTTGTTTTTTCAGCTGTCTACTTGACAAGGGGCACTTCAGGAAGCCGGTGGTCTTTTTTTATTTGCAGTTGAGCTCTATGTACTTCACCAGCAGCTCTGTTGTCGCGTCCAGCCCCAGTTTGGAGGAGTTGACGGTGATATCGTAGCTTCTGGAATCGCCCCACTTGTTATCACTGTGTGTGTTGTGGAAATACTTGCGGCGCTTGTCCGCCTGCTCAAGTCGGTTCTTAGCCTTTTCCGGGGAAATATTCTCGCGTTCTGCCGTGTGCTGAATCTTGGAATCCATGTCGCCGAGAATGAATATACGCACCAGCGCAGGATTCTCACGCAGCACCCAGTCCGCGCATCTGCCGATCACGACGAAGCTCTCACCGGCGTCACCCTTTTTCTTGATGTAGTCGAACTGCATCTGCGCAACGATCTCCTCAGGAGAGTTGCTGAATCCGTTGACAGACCTTGAAAAAAGATAGTTCCTCGCGCTCTCATCGTATTTGCGGAGATAATCCTCGCTTGTGTTGTTCTGCTTCGCTATGTCCGCAAGAATATTGCTGTCCAGCAGAGGAAGTCCAAAATGCTTGGCAAGATTTGCGGCTACGATGTGTCCGCCGCTTCCGAATTCGCGTCCTACAGAGATAATGATCTGCTTTTCCATGGGAATGACCTCCTTTATATATTGGGCAATGCCCTTTTTCTCTATCTTTAATTTTAGCACAAATCTCGTCTGATTGCAATATTTGTCCGTTAATTTTTTCAAGAAAGTGACATTAATATACAATATTTGAGCAAAATAACGAACAGGTAGTATTCCCGGAACCCCACCTAAAAGCGGAGTTCCGGATACTCAGCCGAACTGTGCCTGTGTCAGAAGGTCAGAGTCCAAGCTCAGCGCTGTATCTGACAAAGATCATCACTGTGCAGATTGCGAGAACGATCACAGTCGCAGGTACGCACGCCTTGAGGTACTTGCCCCAGCTGATCGGGTGACCGTGCTTTGCAGCAACGGAAGTTCCGACTACGTTGGCAGAAGCACCGATCGGTGTCGCGCTTCCGCCGATGTCGGTACCCAGGGACAGGGACCATGCGAGCACGGAAAGATATGCAGGATCCAATGCGCCAGTCGCGGAGGCGAGATCCTTGATGATGGGAACCATTGTGGCTGCAAACGGGATATTATCAACAACGGAGCTTGCGATAGCAGACAGCCAGATGATGATGATAACAACCAGAATAACATTACCGCCGCTTATGGTCTGAATGAAGTTTGCAACGATCTCGAGGATTCCGGTCTGCTCAAGTCCGCCGACAACGATGAAAAGTCCGACGAAGAACAGCAGGGTCTTGTAGTCCACCTTCTTGAGCAGTTCAAGAGCGCTCTTACCGGAGGTGATGAGCGTTGCAAGGGCGATAACACCGCCGATGAAAGCTACTGTAAGTCCGGTCTGCGCGTGAGTAACGAGCAGCACAACAGCCACCATGAAAATAACAACGCTGATGATGAAGCTGCGCTTGTCAGTTATTGCCTCACGGGGAGCAGGGATAGTTGATGTATCAATCTGGTTCTTTCCGGCTTCCTTCAGCTCCTTGCGGAAAATAATGAAGAAGTAGATAACAACGAACACGAGAGCGATCGCAGCGATCACGCCGGTGTTTGTAAGGAAGTCTGCGAAAGAATAACCAAGGGAGGTTCCTACAATAATGTTTGGCGGATCACCGCACATTGTTGCCGAGCCGCCGAGATTTGCACAGAATATCTCGGAAAGAATCATGGGTATCGGGTTGAACTTAAGCAGCTGAGCCAGCTCAACTGTTACTGCTGCAAGGAAGAGAATAACAGTGATACTGTCGATGAACATAGACAGCACCGCAGACATCAGCATGAATGTGATGAACAGCGGAACGACTTTATACTTTACCAGTTTTGCAAGTGTCATACACAGCCATCTGAAGAAGCCTGCCTTTGCCATGCCCTCTACCATTATCATCATGCCTGCAATGAAAATGATAGTCGCCCAGTTGATACCGGAAGAGCTTTCCTCAGAAGCCCCGTACCAGAAGCCCTGGGTGAATATGTTGCCGATGTTGAGCGTCTGCCAGATGGCATTCATATCCTTCATGCAGATTCCGAACACCAGGACAAGGGTCGCAAGTCCGCAGCAGAGGGTCACTATGTGACGCTCTATCTTGTCCATGATGATCAGCACGAACATCACCACGAAAATCAGCACTGCAACGATTTTTGCGAGCAGCCCGGTGTCATCGCCGCTGATGCCGGTGAATATGCCGAATACCAGCAGGACCGTTCCGACTGCACTCATTCCCATCGCAGCATGACGTGTCAGCTTGTCCATCGCCGACATGATGAACATGACGATGAATACGACAGCAGCAAGCGTTGTTGCTATTAGCATTGAGTTACCTCCGTTCGTAAAGCGCTCTGTTTTCCTGCGCTTTGTTTTCTCCTCCACATAGAAAATCTCCCCTGGACCGCATTTCTGCGGACTTCTCACGGGAGAGTCGATTTTTATGTGCCTCATCATTCTAACACAATACTGCACAAATGTCAAGAGTGTTGTCGCTTTTTTTGATTATTTGATGATTTTAACGAATAAACATTGTTTACCTTGTATCATTTTTTAGTCAGATGTGACAAAGAATACATTGATGAGATGTCGCGGTGAAATATCACAATATACATATTTAAATAAATAGGATATATACGCTGTTTAACGTATTGACTTTTATTGCACAATAGTCTATAATATTTTCATAGACGAAGGAGGTCATTATGGCTCAGTTAAGTATAAAGTACTACTCCCAGGCGCTCAACAGGAATATCCGCTTTGAAATGTATATTCCAAATGACAAACCCCGGGAAGACACGCAGAAAATGCGAACCGTGTTCCTTCTGCATGGCTACACTGGCGACGCAGGAAACTGGATACCGGAAGATCTTATGCAGAAATACAATTTTGCGGTAATCGCCCCAAACGGTGAAAACGGATTCTGGCTGGACGGTCTTTCCACCACAAGAAAATACTGCACATTCGTGGGAGCCGAACTGGTAGACTACGTCCGCAGAACGTTCCGGCTGGCGCTATCCCCGGAGGACACTTACATCATGGGACTATCCATGGGTGGATTCGGCGCGCTGCATACCGCTTTTGCATTCCCAGATAATTTTGGAAAGGTCGCTGCAATGTCCTCAGCGCTGATAGTCCATGAGATTGCCGGAATGAAGCCCGGCGAGGACAACGGAACAGCAAACTACGATTATTATCACGAATGCTTCGGCGACCTTGATTCAGTGCTTGAAAGCGGCAGCAATCCCGAAGTACTGGTGAAGCGCCTGCATGACAGCGGCAAGAAAATACCAGAGATATTAATGTCCTGTGGAACGGAGGATTTCCTGTTGGAACACAACCGGCAATTCCACAGATTCCTCGCAGAAGAGGGTATCGCCCACACATACCTTGAAAGCAGCGGCAGCCACGACATGGATTTCTGGAACGAATACACGCGCAAATTCATCAACTCAATGTTTGCAGACTGAATATAAACTCTAAAAAACGATGGCGTAATCAGCCACCGTTTTTTATTTTTTGTCATGCTTCTTTATCTTTATCTCCGGGATAGCAAGGTTGTCGTACACGACTTCTCCGCCATTTTCGGGCTCCTCCGTGTTGTCGTCTTCGGAGGGCTTCCGGGAATTCACATGTATCTCCGGAAAGGCAAGATTTTCCGAGAAATAGTCCAGTTTCTGATTTTTGTCTTTCATAATTACCTCCGGTGAAAATGTCAATTAAGGAAATTGATAAAGAACGTTATAACCAGGCTGTTGATAAAATCTGCAAACATACTGCCGACAATGGGGACCAGCAGATACGCCTTTACAGATGGCGCGAACTTCTCCGTTATCGCCTGCATATTCGCCATTGCGTTTGGAGTCGCGCCCATACCGAAGCCGCACACTCCTGCGGACAGGACCGCGGCGTCATAATCCCTGCCCATAACATTGAACACGACGAAGTAGGAGAACATCGCCATTATGATAACCTGCGCGATGAGCAGAACAACCAGAGGAAGCGCCAACTCCGCAAGCTGCCACAGTTTCAGCGTGATCATCGCGATTCCCAGGAAGAGGGACAGACAGATTCCGCCGATATCGTTAATTTCACCCATATGGATATGGAACTTCCCGGTGTACTCGTCGATATTACGCATGAACGCAGCAACTATCATAGAGCCTATGTAAATCGGGAACGTCATTCCGGTCAGGGAAAGCGCCCAGGAAACTACCGTACCGATTCCCATAGCTATCGCTATCTGATATGCCGCCGGAGCGTACATGCTCACGGAGCGGTGGTGCTTCTGCTCTTCCTCTTCAAGGAGTGTTGCGTCCTCGGCGACTATTCCGTCCATCAGCTTATTTTTCAGAATAAGACGCCGCGCGATCGGTCCGCCCATCAGGGAACCTATCACAAGTCCGAATGTCGCCGCCGCAGTACAGAAAGTGGTCGCGCCCTCTATTCCAAAATCCTCAAGAACTGGTCCAAAGGCTCCGGAAGTACCATGTCCGCCGACCATCGGAATAGACCCGGTGCACATGCCGATAAGCGGACTTATGTCCAGCAGCCCGGACAGACCTACCGCCGTCAGATTCTGCACGACTATCAGCACGAAAAGGCACACCAGGAATACCAGCAGGCTCAGTCCGCCGGCACGCAGCACCTTGATATTCGCCTGGAATCCCACCGAGGTGAAGAACATCACCATGCATACGTTCTTCAGCGTTTCATCAAAGTTGAACTCCACTACGCCGAACACATACAGCAGACAGGAAATCACCGCAAAAACAATTCCTCCCACCACCGGCGAGGGAATGCAGAATGTTTCCAGGAATCGTATCCTCTTTTTCAGGAATCCGCCCAGGAACAGCACTCCCACCGCCATGGCAAGGGTCTGATACATGTCTATATTCAATACCTGCAAGAAAAAGCCTCCTCAATCCGCCCGGGTGTCGTATGCGATCCCGGTGCCCGCCGCCTGGTCCGTGCTGACCGTCACACCGGCACCACGGTAGTATTCCGCCGCACCGTCGTGGAATCTGCATGGGATACCCGTCACGGCAAAGTCGATATCCGGCTCGGGAACCGACACGGAATAGCGTATCTGCGTGCTGCTGTCAAAAAGCAGCCGGGTGATCTCCTCCACCTGCGCCGCGCTGACGCCCTCGGAGGCGGTCAGGACTGCCTTGACGCCCACCGTGGGTACGTCCTCTTCCTGACCATGATATGTACCTGCCGGAATTGTCATGCTGTAATAGCCGTCGTAAATGTTCGTCATTGAGGAAACCGTACGCTCGTCCAGCGGCAGGATACGAATATCCACGCTTTCAGCAAGCTCACTTACGACCGTGGAGGGCGCACCCAGGATAACGAACAGCGCGTCAATATCGCCGCCCTCAAGCGCCGCAGCGGATTCCGCATAGGACATGTTCACCGTTTCGACCGACGTGTAGGGAATCCCGGCTGACAGGAGCATGTATTCCGCATTCCGCGCAACTCCGGAGCCGTCCTCGCCGATGGACATTTTCTTCCCTCTGAGGTCCGCCAGCGACTCAATTCCGGAATCACTCCGCACGATTATCTGGAACGCCTCGTAGTAGAGTCCGGCGACCGCGCGCACCACGGATACCGGGGAGCCTTCGAAATCCCCAGTGCCGTAAGCGGCTTCCGCCAGGATATCGCTCTGCACGATAGCCAGGTCAAGAAATCCTTCCTTCATCAGCCGCATGTTCGCCATGGAGCCCTCGGTCTTTTTCACGGTGACGCCGGCTTCGTCAAGCTCATGCAGCGTCGTACCGTAGGCGTAATATATCCCACCGGGATTTCCCGTGCCGAGTCTTAACTCGGACCTTTCGCCGCAGGACGTGAGCACAGTCATTCCCATAAGCGCGGCAACAGCGGAGATCAGTATTTTCTTAAAACGCATATATTCCGCCTTTCACTTCAATTAATGTATGGTCATCTCTAACTATATTTTAACATATGTCCGGGGCTATTTCAACCCTTTTAAATTGCCATTGCTGTAATTTTATTCTTTTTATAGAATATTACTATCTGCGCAGCCGGATAATTAGTTGAATCAAATATAACAACCGCAATTAAAACAATGTCGAACTTTGTGCAAAGATAACAAATTGAAGAATAAGAGTTGTATTTTGGTTGAAATACAAAATATCATGTGCTATAATAAATATGAAGTATATAAAGGAGCGTGAAAGGTATGACTGAAAAGCTAATTCATCTTGATATTGTATCACTCATTTTTCTTACAATCATCCTCATTTCTCAGCTGTCAAGAAAAATGTACAAAGGATCAACGAACAAGTTTTTCCTATCGCTTTTAATTCTTACAATGCTCAGCGCGCACACAGATATATGGAGTGTTGTGCTTGACAACATTAACTATCCCGATATAGGACTGCGCATGGCGGTGCACTCCGTTGATCTGCTGGTTTATAACGCTATACCGCCGTTTTTCCTGATGTATGTTATCAGCCTGACCTGCGCATGGTCCAAGCTTACTTCGAACAAGCCTGCCATCGTCATTCTTATCGTCCCCTATTTGGCGGACATCGTTGCAACGGTAGTGAATCTGTTCAACGGGTGCATTTTCAGCATTGACGATGGAATATACCACACAAATGCCATGGCATGGATCCCCTACTGCACCGCTGGAATATACATAATAATCAGCGTGATCTATCTTGTGCAATTCCGCAGACTGTTCCAGCTGCGAAAAGCGCTTGCGCTTCTTTGCATGATACCGCTGATGGGGGCTATAGTAATAATGCAGATGCTTACGCCAAATATGGTGGTAATGGTGTTCACGAACACCATCGGGCTTACCCTTATATCAGTAATGATACAGCGCCCAGAGGAGGTTGTAGACAACTTTACCGGACTGAACAAATACAACGCATATGCGGAGGATATCCGCAAGAACTACATGATGAAAAACCGAATGGGCGTTATCATGATAAACATAGAAAACTACAGTTCACTATGCAAGATACTTGGATATGACCGGAACAACGAACTTTTGAAAATGGTTTCAAAGACCATTGCTGAATGCATTAATCAGACAAAATCACATGGCACACCATACTACCTTGATCAGGGAAGATTCAGGGTAGTCATCAACATTTACAATCTGAATTTGATGAACCATACGGCAGACCTTATAAATGAGAGACTCCGTAAACCCATACAGATCGGAAAAACCGACCTGAATCTGATTCCATACATCTGTGTTGTGAACTGTCCCGAGGACATACAGAACTTCAAAGCGCTGATGTCGTTCGGCGTTGATTTCCACACAAAGCTCCCCTACCGCGGCGAGGTAATTCATGCGAACGACAGCTCCGTAAAACGCATGGTTTCCCTGCTGACGGACGTTGACGACATCATTGAACGCGCGTTCGCAAACCACAGCTTCCATGTATACTACCAGCCGATATACTCCATCGAAAAGAATAAGTTCGTATCTGCTGAGGCTCTGCTCAGGCTCATCGACGAGAAGGAGGGCTTCATTTCACCGGAGGTGTTCATTCCGGCGGCGGAAAAGAGCGGCGCAATACACAAAATCGGCGATTTTGTCATGGAAGAAGTTTGCAAGTTCATTGCCAGCGACGAATACAAGAAGCTGGGACTGGAATACATTGAGGTCAACCTCTCCGTTTCCCAGTGCATGCGCCACGGACTTGCCGAGCACCTCCTCGGAATAATGAAGAAGTACGGCGTATCCTCCGACCAGGTTAATCTGGAGATCACCGAAACCGCCGCAAGCTACGACCAGAACGTGATGACAGAGAATCTGTCTGAACTCAGTGCCGCAGGGATCAGCTTCTCGCTCGATGACTACGGCACGGGTTACTCCAACATGTACCGTATTGCGGCGCTTCCGCTGAAGATAGTCAAGCTTGACAAGTCTTTTGTAAACAACCAGAACGCCAAGATGTGGACTATCCTCCAAAACACCGTCAGAATGATAAAGGATCTCAACATGGAGATCGTTGTGGAAGGAATCGAAACCAAGGACATGGTAAAGAAATTCTCCGACCTGCACTGCGACTTCATTCAGGGATTCTACTTCTCAAAGCCCGTTCCCCGGGAGGAATTCGTTCAGTTCATCAAGCGGAATAACGATCTGGCTTAATGTATAAAAAGAAAAGGGACTGCCGAAAAGATACTTTTTCAGCAGTCCCTTTGTGTTATTTCAGATGGTATTTTCCGTCCGGCATAAGCTTGATGATGTCCGCCAGTTCAAGGTCCATCAGCACCTCTGCGGCCTCCGCATAGGATATGCCGGAAATCGCAATTACCTCGTCCGCGGATTGCGCTGCGGATTCGACAATTTTTGCAACGCTGACCTGCAATTCCGTCAGTCCGGACAGCTTCTCTTCGGAAAGCTTCGGGGATTCCTCAGCCGTAGCTACATCGGCAGGCTGTGTGGATTTTACTGGATCCGCCGGCGGCGCCGCTTTTGTCACCCTGGGAGCCGCGGGTCTTTCCGCAGGCTTGCTGCGCGGCTTCTTCTGAGGATTACGGTGCTGACGCTCGCTGGAATCGTCAATGCCTATCCGGCTGAGGTAATGATACATGTACTCGTTCACAATATCCAGGTAGTCGAACACCGGTATCGCGCCGTCCCGGAGGAACGGAACCACCCCGGCGCACCACTCCTGCGTTATGTCCGTAGGCGGAACACAGAACAGATCCCTGCCCTGATCCACCGCGTGGTTCGCAGTAAGCAGGCAGCCGCTCCTTGTGGAGGCTTCCACCACCAGGGTGCCGAGTCCCAGTCCGGAGATTATACGGTTGCGGTCGCGGAAATACCGCGCTTCCACGCCGGCGTGCGGCAGCAATTCGGACACCAGCGCTCCGCCGCCCTCGATAATGCGCTGCTTCAGTCCGGCGTTATCCGGTGGGTAGTTCACAAGCTGTCCGCAGGCGAGTACTCCGACTGTGGGCACTCCGGCGTTGACAGCGCTGGTATGGGCAACCGTATCTATTCCGAGCGCAAGTCCGCTGACTAGTACGGTGCCGAGTCTGACAAGGTCGCCGCACAGTCTTTGCGCCACACGCACCGCGTATTCTGACGGATCCCGGGGTCCGACCACCGCAAGGGAAACCTCGTCGGAAAGGCAACTCAGCATTCCCCGGACAAACAGAACTATCGGCGGCGAGTAGATATTCCTGAGAAGGACCGGGTATTCCTCATCGTCAAGGGTGATTATGCGGATATCGTTCGCGGCGCACTCCTCCATTATCTGGCGCACGTCCCGGGTATGCGTGTTACGGGCGCGGTGCTTCTCGGATTCGGTTATCTTAGGACATTCTCCGTCCCTTATCGCACGCGCCAGGGATTCCGCAGAGCCGTAATGCTCCAGCAATTCCATCGTCCTGGGATTGTGCGGCAGCATTACAAGCAGAAGCCACAGCCAGACTTCAACAGAAGATGGCATCATATCCTCACCCCTTATATACATTCAGACAGTTTTGTAGATTTATTGTATCACACCTTTTGTTATTTGTCAAGACACACGAAAAAGCAGCCCCTTTACATGAGCTGCTTTTCTTATGTATTCTCTCACCAGGAGATGGTGGGATCCTTCATTCTGCGCAGACGGGCAGAAGCAGTGCCATACTTGACTGCATGCCGCTTCTTCTTTTCCATGTACTGCTCAATATATTCGGGAGATACGTCTAGAGTTTCGGCGTCGAATCCGCCCTTCACGCTGTCGGCGATAGCCATGTTATCCTGCGAGAGGAGTATCTGAGGCAGCGCGCCGTTGATGACCTCGTCGTCGGAAGCGGAATCCCCTATCGCATTCATGTCAGCGTTCTGCATAAAGCGGTCGATCTCCTTCTTTATGTATGGCGCCATCTTGGTTTTATCTCCGCTGAGCATATCGTCCATGACCTTATCCGCTTCTCCGTCATCCAGTCCATTGAGGTGACGCGCAAGGTATCTGATGGCATGCACATTGCCCGAATCCCTGTTCACGTTGGTACCATGACGCTGATTATATCTGTCGAGAGTGCCGGTGAAAGCAGTGTCTTTCACGTCCCTGTCCTGGGCGATCTGATCCATGACCGCTCCGGCAGCCTGCTGCTTCCGCAGCTTCTCGGAGATGTTTCGTCCCATCTCCTCCGCCTGGGCTGATTCCGCGTTTCCGGCGAGTACGTTGTTCAGCATGTTATCCTGCTCCGCTGCAAGAGAATTCTGCCTGGATTTCGTCAGGGCACCGCGCCCCAGTCTTGCAGCAAAGTTATTCATCATTGCAGGGTCTGTAAAGGAACTGGCAGCGTCCATCATTCCCACCTGTGATTCCTGAAAGCGCGTTCCGCGGCTTTGGGACATATTCACACGCTGGAACATCTTCTGCGCTTCTATCATTTCGTCCGTGAATCCCTGCTCCTTCATCGTCTTTACCATTTGTTCTTCATCACTGGCGTGTTCAGCATTGATCCCCCTTACGACTTTATCCTTTTTCCTTGCCGCCCTGCCGAAATCAAAGCTGGCTTTCTGCTTCTTGAAGAAATCCTTGATCTTCCCGAAGAAGGAACCCTGTATCGGCGCTGCGTCCGCATTCATCGCAGGCAGCGAGGACAGCGGTGCCGAAAGCGAGGCGTGTCCCCCGGACACAAAGGAATCCCCGGCGTGGTCTGCGGCGCCCTCAAGAGCCGCAGAGGAGTTCACATTGAATCCATCTACATCAGCGTGGACTCCGCCCTTCGCCTGCTGAACCACATGTGAAAGCTCGTGAGCAATCAGGTGCTGTCCCATTTCCGTGTGCTGGTCGAACTGACCCGGCGCAAAATGCACCACGTTGCCCTTGGCGAACGCTTCCGCGCCGATATCCGCCGCGTCGGCGGATTCACGCAGCTCCACCCCGGAAAGATCATACCCAAGGTGCTGTTCAATTCGGGATTTTAGTCCCTCCTCAAGCCTGAGCGAATGCCCTGAATGCACATCAATATTCTGCATTGCGTTAAGCTGCGGCGCGATGGACTCCTGCCGGAGATCCGCGCCCTGCTCGTGCGGCAGCACCGCCCTTTTCTTCTCAGCGTATGTATTCATATAGACACCTCCGATTGTTTATTTCTGCCACCCGTGAATTATCCGGTATGGCTCGCCGCCTTTGTTTTCTTCTCAGAATCCGCCCTGATAGTAAGCAGGAACAGTACCGCCGCCGCTGCAAATGCGATCCCCATTATGTTCGTTGCGGCAAGTCCTCCAGCCAGGATAACGGAATACAGCACCGGGCTGAATGTCTGGACAATACTCCCGACAACGTTGAGTACCGCAAGTCCCTGGCTGACGCCGGCTTCCCTGACCGCCGGCATGTTGACGTAATAGTCACTCGTCGCCGGAGTCCCGAATCCATCGAAAAGTCCCAGCAGCGCAACGCTGACGAGCACGATAACGAGCGGCGCGTTGATGTTCAGGATAAGTATGGACACGGCTGCAAGCGCCAGTGAAGCCACCACGCAGGCTGTCCTGCCGATCTTGCCGGATAGTGCTTTCAGAAGCACCGGACCGAGATAAATTCCCACCAGTCCGTTCACAAGGTAGCCATAGGAAGTCGTAACGTCCGGCAGACCAAGAGAGGACACGAATCCCGGGAAAAACGCAACCACGAACATCAGCCCTATATTCATAGGGATAGCTACCAGCACAATATACCGCAGGAAAGCCGGCTTGAATACAAGGGAGAATACTCCGAGGCGGCTTCCGGACTGCTTTCCGGCAGGCTCCTTGTTGTTACTGCGGAACAGCTTCCAGGGGGAAAGTGCAAGCACCGCAACGACAAACGCGAAGATGAATACTCCGGCTATGAAATACGATGTGTGCACATTTACCGAACTTGCGATAACCGCGCCCAGGGTGCCTCCGCAGGTTATCCCTCCGAGAAGTCCGGCATTGAGCGCCGCAAGGTTGCTGGTGGTGTTCTCCGGAGTGAGGGAGCCAAGGGATACGATACTGTTGAGTGAGTACTTGATACCTGCAAATCCGATACCGGACACGAAACGCAGCAGTATGAGGGATTCCGGCGAACCCGAGAAGAAGCACAGCACATTCGCAAGCGCCGAAATTACCGCAGAAACCGAGAACAGCAGCTTCAGATCCATTCGCCGGTAAACCGGTAGCAGGAACAGCGAACAGAGCATTGTTGCCAGCAGCTCCGCCGTCATGGGGATAGACGCCAGGAAAGGTACCGAAAATCCCAGCACAGACTTGTTCCACTGGGTTATCAGCACGCTTGAAAACGGAATTCCGACATACATTCCGGTGTACGCAATGAACGCGCCCAACCGCAGCACTGGAGCAACCGCCCCAGCCTGGACAGTTTCCGACTGCCGGAAGTTCCTGGATATTCTGGTAAACATGGCGTCCGGGAGTTTCAGAAGCTCAAATATCATTATCAGCGCGACTGCGAAGGTCACGGCGAATACCAAGAGCATTCCAAGCATTTTCTCGTCGATGTATTCCTTGGATATTTCCACGTTGATGAACGTATTGAGGGAATCATCACCGGATATTTTCAGCGACACGTTATATTCGCTGCTCCTTGTGAGAATATCCGCCGTATCAGCATAGACGTTCACAACGCTTACATTCCACAGCAGCGGAGAATCCTCCACCTTAACGGCAAGGTATTCCGGAAGTCCGTTCATGCGGTCATAGTCCACGCCCTTTTCGTACAGGTCGTTGATTATCTCGCCTATGTAGGAGGAAATTCCCACCGCGCCCTCGAACATCACGTCCTTGTACCGCTTCTGGTACTCATTGTAGGCTATCACGAACTGCACCAGCAGTCCCACCATTATGGCAAGCACCGGGATAACAAAAAGGAACTTGTTCTCATGCTGCTTTCTGCGGAGTTCCTCCACGGAGTCCGGATCGCTGTTTCCGCTGACCTCGCAGATGGAGCGCGGCAGCACAACAAAATATATCACCAGCAGCAGTATTGTAGCGCCGATACACGCCATAGTGACCATGTCGCTCCTCTGCTTCTGCGGCAGAAGCTCCTGCTCGATATCCGCCAGGCGGTAGAACAGCGTCATTGCGCCGATCTGGCTGCCCTCCCGGTCGTATATCGGCTGTATCATGACCTCGTATTCCCCTGCGTCGGCTATGCGGAACGCCGAGGAGCCTTCGCCGTCAAAACTGATGTTGTACATCACGTTCTCGTTAAGCAGCAGCGCGTTGTACTCCTCTTTCCTGTCGCTGTCGGAGTAGGAATTATAGAGCACGCTGCCGTTGATATCCGTTATGGCAGTGTTGATAGGGACCTGCTCCGTGCTTATCAGACCGAGCATATCCCCGAGCACCTTATCCATGCCGTAAAAGCGTTCTATCTGCTTTCCGTTTCGGATAGAGTTCTCGATATCCTCCACGATCTGCCGGGATACCACACCGTAATACTGCTGCTTGATCTCACGGTAGCTCTGGGAGAATACCGCATAAATCAGCCATGACACGAACGACATCGCAATAGCGATGAACACAGTGAACACCGACAGTATCCATATCTTTTTGCTTGCCTTTTTTTCTTTGCGGATCATCAGATCTCCTCCCCCGTCACTGCTCGCAGATTATCTTTTCGCACGCTATCAGCATTTCGAATGACGGTTTGAATTCTATTTCATCTGCCACGTCAAGGTTCAGCGTCAGGAACGGTGAGCTGACATACTCCTGTTCAAGGTCGCCGGGCTTACTGCCATTGAACACCGAGCCGATAATATTCGACACGAACGGACCGGTACCTACGGCGTCGCGCGGATCGACTATCATCACCGCCGCGCCGCTCTTTACATATGCAGAGCCTACCTGCGCGACCACGGGAATGTTGGCGTCGAAAAATACCTTCATCATTTCCGCCGCCTTTTCGGAGGACGGAATAACGTCCGTATTCAGGATATAAGCGTCCACCTTGTCCTCGGACACCATCCTGCGGTAGATTTCCGCCAGCCTGTCGTAGTACTCCTCCTCGTTGTCGAAGCTCTCGCGGTTCAGCTGATATTCCGTTATGGAAAATCCGTTCTGCTTGGCTACGGAGCGGTAATCCGGCAGAGCGCAGACTATTTCGTCGCCGTAAACCGATCCGATATTCTTGAACGCAAACGTGTCAAAGTAATACTGCATTTGTCTGGAATACGCCGAGGAATCCACATGCGCCCAGTAATTTTCATTGCCGGAATCCTCCGCCGATTCTATCAGCCCGGAACCTATCGGGTCGGAAACCGCGTACATCAGCAGCGGAATATCGAAGCCAAATCCCTCCACCATCAGCGATGGAGATGTACCCATCGTCAATACAGCGTCAATATCCTTGTTCACCTCGATGTGCTGGCGCAGGCTCTCACGGATCTCATCCTCGGTGCTGACCGTCGTGTAATAGTGCGCCGTCTTATCAAATGCCATGTACTCGCTTTCAGCATTGTCTGCAAGCCAGTCCATCAGCGCAAGGGAATCGGAATCCGTTTCCGGGTCGAACGGGAGCGCGTCGTAATTTATCCAGCCGTCGTCCTTAAGGCTCTCGATAACGTAATACAGCATTCGGAATGTTTCGTTATACGGGTCGATATCGACATAGGCAAGCGTGAACTTCCCGCCGCCCGGCTTCTTTATTGGCTTGTACGCGCGGTTGATGGCGGATTCTTTGTCGCCGGTGTTGACCTGCGCCTCCACCACCTCACCGCCCTGCGCCGTGGTTATTTCGCAGCCGCAGAGAAGCAGCATTCCCACCGACAGTATAAGTACTGCGAACCGCCTTAGAATTGATTTCATGTTGATCGTTCCTTTCAGTGATATATCCACATTACATTGTCCTCTAGCGCCGTAAAGCAGGAATTTACCATCATCTTCTGAGAACAATGGTTTTCCGGCAGGACGAATCCGCAGCCTATACTGCCCTCCTGTGCGTATTCCGGCGTGATGTACTGCATGAGGGTGCGGCCTATTCCCTTACCGCGCGCCTTTTCAGAGATCACCATGGAGCCTATCTCGCCGTCCATGTGTATCATGACGTATCCTACGCGCTCGCCGTTCACCAGCGCGCCGAATCCCGGGTGGGCGTCAATGCAGGCGCTGATATACTCCTCATAGCCGAACTCCGGGCTTTTATACAGGGTGAGTATGAAATCCACCCAGGAATGATCCAGGGGAACCACCGTCACCTCCGGATTCACCGCCTCCGGATCCGGCTTGTATTCCGCAGATTCCAGCACATACTGAACGTACTCCTGCGCCTCCGCTGTGCCGATATTGCTCCGGATTTCGTCCAGATATCTACAGCCGTTAACATAAATCGTTCCGATTTCACGGTCTATCTTCCGAAGCAGGTTTGTGAAATCTCCCGGACCGTCGAGGCTGAAAAGCCAGTATCCTGTGTTGCGCTCCAGCACTGCGGCTGAATCTCCGCTGAAATAGCACTCCGCGCCGCTGTCATTTTCCAGCGTATGTATCAGAAATGAGTTCTGTTTTCTCCGGCGGTTCAGTTTTTCCAGTGCTCTCGTTGTGTCCATTTATTCTTTTCCCCCTGAAATAATATGTTATTTTCTCAATGCCTGCCACGGCAATTGTCAGAACGACTCCAGACGCAATACACATAAGCAGCGTCAGCACCATTGCCCAGGCGTAGCTCCATGTCCTTTCGTTGATGTAATCCTCTGAAATCACTGCGGTTATCCTGTAATTCCGGTCGTAGATAAGATTATCTATGAAGGGTATATCTCTGTAATTTTCCATCAGCCAGCTGTTCAGGTCGTATATGCGGCTGAGCGCGACTCCCTTTTCATTCACCGTGTCAAGATCGTTCTGGAGCGACATCGTGATCTTGGACACCGACTGCTGTATCAGTCCCTCCAGGGTAACGCTGAACTTGTATATGCTCAGCGCCCCGTCCAGAGCCACCTGGGCGCATACCGCCGCGGATATTACGATCATTCCCTGGCGCATCAGTTTCTTTCTGAAGCGGCACATGTGTATCATCAGCACCGTCCCTGCAAGCCAGCAGATAACTCCGGTAACAGCCGACTGTATCATATACTCGCTGCGGTAATCCTCCAGCTTGTTGTCAACGGCGCTGCGGCTGATATCCAACACCATGTATCCGCAAACATCGTTATCCCTGCCGAATATAGGCAACGTCAGGATATATCTGCCACCCGTCGTATCATCGCAGACGGAATACACCCTGCCGTCCGAGAAATCCGCGACGCTGAACCGCGTTACCGTATCCTCGCTGTCCGACAGCTGATACAGCAGGCGGTGGTCCTCCGAGAATATATACGCGCCGTTGGTGTAGGAAAAGCATCGGCGTACCCCGGCAAGCACTGATTCTATGTTATAGAAGTTTTCCAGGCTCTTACCATTCTTCACACCGTATTCAATCTGCCGGGTGTATTCCTGGGATTCCACCGCTAGACGCGTGAATATGATATCGCTGTAAATACTGCCGATCATCTGCATTCTGACATAGTACGCCCTCTGTGCGGCAAATGCGATAAGCGCCGCCATCAGAATCGTCAGCAGGAATTTCAGCTTGTTCATTCTCTCACCCCATCATGGTACATTTATCGTCACTGCCGGAGTTGCGGTCACCGATATCACTCCGCCCCAGCTGCACATGCACTTGCTGGTGTTGTTCAGCAGCGGCTTTCCGCACACGAGCACAGTCGGCGCCCCCGGAGCCCACGGAGCAGCGCAGGCAGGCACGCAGGGCATTGGAGTGAGCACTCCCATCGCTGCGGCGGTGGCGCTTGCCACCGTAGGATTCGCAAGACTGCTGCACATGCCGAAAGTCATGGGCGGCTTGGGTATATCCATTATCGTTGCCACAGGCATATTGCAGCCGGTCACCGTATTCTGGGAGGTCACGGCAAGCGGCGCCGGCGCTGCGCCAAAAGTACACTGGCATACGGCTGTGTTCACCGCTGGATTAGCCATTATTTTTCCTCCTTGAATTTAAGCGTTCCAACATCATTCTTTCCAGCAGAAGGAATACTGACAGTGGAATACACGGGCTTCCCCTTTTTCATCGCGGTAAACCGCAGGGTGATCATTCCCGTGGAAATATCAGGACTGAATATTCCCGGCAGAAGCAGGTAGAATCCTCCGTCGGCGGAGCAGTTCAGCCTTATCAGCGGCTGCGCGGTTTCCGAACGGCCGTGTGAATGCTTCATCGGGAGCGCGGTCTGGTACACTCCTCCGCTGCCGCCGGTAAAGGTGACGAATTCCGCCGTGCTGCCATTACCAAGCAGGAATTCCAGCGGCATTGCCGGAGTTTTCCCCTCGGAGAACATGCGGATCTCCACCGCGCCCTTTTCGGAGCGCTCCTCAGCCACCCTCATATGCCCCACCGGGCGCACCAGCGCCAGGGATTCCACCCCCGGGGCGATTCCGCAGACCGCCGGATATCTCCCGGCTGCCGGGTGGCAGTCCGAGGGATTAAGCGCAATATTCCGGACAAGGACTCCATCGATGCCGTAATCAACATTTAAGCTGATATGCTCCGGCTGATAGCCTGCCGCCGTTATCTCTATTTCGTGATCTCCCTCCGTGAGGTCGGTCAATACAAAGTAGCCACCGGGCTTGAACTCATACCGGCGTGCGATTCCATCGACGAGGAACGAAGCTTCGCTCCCGGTAAGCAGTCTGCTCATACAGCCGTCACTCAGGCGGAACACGCAGGAAAGTCGTTTTATGACCATGTTATTTTCCCTTTCTGCTGACCGTCGGATCAGTATCAAACTGTGCCCTTGTAATACGCGGAGCAGCTGCACGGGTGCGTGTGGAACCTATGAACACCTGCGAAATATCCACGCCGAAGGACGGACGTATCGTCTTGCTGGAATTGTTCCACACCCGGGAAAGCTCCTCGCCGTTGAGGTTCATTATCTCCAGCAGGACCGGCTCGGTCTGCTCCTTAAGAGAACCTGTAAGGTACTCCGGCGGAATGGACGGCATGTCCTTTATCGCCTGCATTGCTCTCCCCAGAATGCGGTATTCGTCCGCGCATTTCTGTATCGCCGGCGCCTTTGAATGCGCGGATATCAGCACATGCAGCTTTACCTGCATCGGTGCGAAACGCTCCGTCTGCGGATCGTCCGGGTCCGGCTTGAATCCAGTACGGGATCCGGTGTCCTTTATCGTTTCCACGTTGTATATCCATATCGTCAGCTGGAAATCCTCCGGGGACTGCGGCTCGCACAGCCCGATGTTCTCCTTTTTTGCGACAGGCTCAGGAGTGAGCTTGCTTCGCAGAAGCTCAGCAAGCGATTCACCTGCCTCATAGATCGCGGTATATTCAGTCATTTTGTCCCTCCAGAAATTCACCAAACGGCGAATAGATATCTATAGCATAGCTTCCGGCGGATATTCCGTTCTTCCGGAATTCCACCACGGCACGGGAATCACCCTGCACGACCGCCGGGGAGCGAAAATCCAGGCTCCCTCCGAGGATTCCGCTGTAAAGGGGCACTCCGGAATAGCGCACCTGCACTTCCACGGAATCCTTCTCCGGGTCGTAATCGAACGGGAGCCGCACGACATAAAGCCGCACTTCATCGCCGTTCCTCCGCACCAGCCATGTGCCCTTTCCGCGTAACTCCTCCGGGAGCGATTCGGACAGTGCAGCGATGAGTCCGCTGCCGACGTTGCAACCGGAGAGCTTACCTCCGCTGGCTTCATCAAGCGCCAGCAGGGTTTTCGCGTATTCTCCCTTACGGATGAGGGCTTCGTATCTGGCGTCCTCAAAAGCCGTCCTGCTGGACTCCAGCTGAGATTCCGTGGCGGCTCCGCAGCGGAATTCATCAGCGATACGGTCATAGTTGCCTGCCGCGTCAACGTAGGTTCTCAGAGCCTCCCCCAACGAGTAATACGCTTTAACCGCAGCGTTATATTCTGTAGTCACGTCCTGTTCAGCTTCTGGAAATTCAGCGCCGTCCGCTGCACATACAGACCCGGAAACACCCCAGACGGAAAGTTCCTCCGGAACTAGCTTCAGCGCGTCTGTAATCAGATAAAGGCTGTCGAAATCGAAATCCGAACGGAGCGTTTCCCCGGTGATTTCCTCAATGGAGGATTTGAGCGAGCTTATCTCAAACAGCAAGCTCTGTATCTCGTAGTACATGTCGCTGCGCTGCTTTTCCGCTTTCTCGGATTCCTGCCTGGTGCATTCGCCGACAAGGTACATGCGCGCCTTTTCCTCCGAGGTCGCTTTAAGGGCGGAATAGCGGTCTGTGTACAGTTCCAGCTTTTTCAGCAGCAGGTCGTAGTCTATAAGACTGCATTCCAGTGAATACTCCTGCGAGGATACGGAGTCGGCGAATTTGCCGAAAATCTCCAGACGTCCGGAATACAGCCCGGGAATGTCCGCGCCCTCCGCTTCTGATGTGGAGTCCTGCTGCTCAAGCGCATGCACGAACTGCGTGCTTATTTCACGCAGCTGCCCGGAGTATTCCCCGGCGGCAGCCCGTGCGGAAATGTCCTCGCAATACTGTCCATACGCAGCTGAGCTCACGGTCAGCAGCCCGGCAGTCAGCAGCAGGGCGGCGGATAAACGCTTCATAATTTCCTCCTCAGAAGCCAAGGCTTGCAAAGTCCTCAATATCAAGCCCGATATTCTTGAACAGTTCCGCTATTTCGTCGCGGTCTGTGGCATTTCCATATTCATCTGACGGAGCGCTTCCGATGCCGGCGCTGTACTCCGCAGACCGCATGAGCAGCTCCCCCTGCGAGGAAACCCACCAGTACACGGTGTGCTCCGCGTATTCCACGGCGTAGCAGGTCGCGCTCTGTGTGGGAATCCCGAGCAGCTGCGCTTCGGACGGCAGAACTGCGTCAATGCGCGATACTCCGGCGGCGGACGGGGCATTCACGTCAGCCGCGGAAAGTATCTTCTGCGAGATTCCTCCCACGAGCAGGGCATAGACTCCGGTCACGACCGCCGGGGTGGATTCCGTTGCGAAAGCGCATTCCAGCAGTATTCCGCTGCTGTCCGCGTAACGGAAGCAGTCGTCGGATACAGTCCTGACCGCACCCGGAAAGCGCTCCGCAGCCACGGAGGATTCCAGCCCTACCAAGGCGCCGATGTCGATATCCCCGTCAAGGAATGCTCCGGAATACACGGTATTTCCGGCAGCATCCGTCAGCGAACCAGCACCGGACGGGATATTCCCGGAAAAGCACCCTTCGTATTTCGTACCGTCCGGATAGGTGCGCACGGCGGCTCCGGTTATGGCACCCTCGGTGAATGTACCCGTGGTTACGGTGCCATCAGCGCCGTAAAGCGATCCGCTGCCGCTGTACATTCCCTGCTCGAATCCGCCGGAATATACCAGCCTGCCGCCATCGTATGCGCTGCCAGTGCCGGACCTTACGCCCATTTCAAAGCTTCCGCTGTATACCTTGTTGCCGTGCTCGTCATAAAGCGTTCCCTCGCCGCTGTACTTTCCGGCAACGAACTGTCCGCTGTATTTCAGTGTGCCGTCCGGGTAGTACTCCAGAACGGCGCCGTGAGGTACTCCGCCGCTGAAATCTCCGTTATAGTGCAGGCTGCCGTCCGGGTAGTTCTCCTTACCACGACCCTCGGCAACGCCATCTGAAAAATTCCCGGTGAACAGCAGGATTCCGTCCTGCGTGATAGTTCCGCTGCCCTCCAGCGTTCCATTGCGGAACTCACCGGACAGGGTAACTCCGTTCTCGGTCCGCTCACCGGAGCCGTTGTATTTCCCGTGCGCAAACAAACCGCGGTACAGCACTGTCCCGTCCTCAAGATAGAGTACTCCGCTGCCGCTGTATTCGCCGCCGGAATACTCTCCGGCGTACTTGCTCCTGCCGTTCTCCCAGCGCTCCTCGCCGTATTCCACCGCTTTTCCGTCGTCCAGCCTGCCCTCAAATTTAAGGTTGGTAAATTCATCATCGTAATACACCCTCACACGCCCGGTATACGACGACAGGTCAGCGTTGTCCATCTGGAAATCCTTCACCCACCACCAACTGGTGAACAGCGGACGGAGTATCAGCAGATAGATCAGCACCAGCGCCGCAATAACGGCAGCGGTGATCAGCACAAGGGATTTCGCAATGTAGATTCGTCCCCAGTCAAAGTAATCCTCGCGCTTCTCCGGCCGCCGCTTCGCCAGCTTCGGAAGTTTCCTCACGGCGCCGGGGACAGCTGATGTGACTCTTCCCACGCTGAACGTGTATTTTATTTTGCCGCTTATGACCCGGAAAGGTCTCAGCAGCGCGTTTTTCAGCACACGGAATATCAGTTCGAATCCGTTGGTGAGCTTCTTGATCATAAGTCACATGTCCTTCCATCAGGAGATAATGCTACGTCAGCTTTCGCTGCCGTCATAAATACGATAGTTCAGCCTGCGCCGTCCGGTGGTTATGTTGTGTTCCGCCAGGTAGAGGTAATTCCGCGCCACGCCATCGTCCGGAGCGTATTTCACGATATTCATGAAGCGCGTCCGGGCGTTTATGAAGTCGCCGCTCTCAAAGCTGTTCACGGCTTCGCGGAATTCCACGCCGAACTGCTCCTTGAGCTTTATCATCGCGTAGGGGTCGCTGTCGTACATATCGTAAAGTCCGGCGGTTCCGGTTCCCGGAGCCGTGAACTCTCCTATACGGCGGCTGCGGTATTTCTCCACCGGTAGCGTGCGATAGGCTTCCTCTGTGCAGACTATATAAAGTCCGCTGTCGTCGCATATTTTCTCGATCTCCTCAGCTTCGGTGATAACATCGGATACCGCAGTTGGTTCCATGCGCTTCTCATCGCCGATGAATCCCAGGAGAACGTCACCCTCGCTGATCACCACGCGCACGTCTGCGGTGCGCTTTCCCTTAAGCCGGCAGACCTCGTTATACGCGCCGGCGCACTCGCGCATTTTTATCGCCGCCCGGAGCGCGTCATCGGCACTGCTGAATATCGCGCTGAAGCCATTGTACAGGAAATTATATGCCGTCCCTCCGTGCTCGCCGATTATCGGGATAAGCTGCTCGAAAACTCCGTTTATGCTCTCAAATATATCCTGGGTGCCCATGCTTCTGCCGGCGTCGGACATTCTGAAGCGCAGCAGCAATACCGCCATCCGGCGCTTGGAATGAAGCGATTTGTCCACGCGTTCTATCTGCGTTTCACCAAGATTTTTCAGGAAGCTGAGCGGGACAAAGCGGTAGTAGGAATTATTCAGCCGCTCAAGACTTGTGGTCTTATCGACAATGTGGTCAGACAGCGCCTTTACGGATCTGGAAAGATCCTCTATCTCATCTCCGGTGCTTATATTTATCGGAGTGCTGTATTCGCCGCATGCAATCCTGTCCACGGATCTTTTCAGCTTCCGGACTGCGCCGGCGGTTATGTTCTCGATGATCATGAAAATCACCACGAGCACGAATCCACCGCCTGCCAGGAACAGGTCTATCAGCAGGCGGATTCCGTTCACTGTCTCGGAAAGACTGCTGATGCGCACTCCAACAATAAGGAATGCTTCCTTCGTGCTGACTGGAAGCTCCAGTCGGCGCACAAGGAACATCTTCTCCCCCTCGACCCCGCTAGTCATAACGAACTGGTCGTCGCCGTCAGTCCCCTCCGCCATGGAAGTAAGATTCACTCCGTAGGCAAGGCGGTCGGCGGACATTCCGGACGGATACAGCTCGTTGGAGGCGATAAGCTCCAGTCTGCCGTTGTTCATCTGCGCAAGGTGCACCTGGGGCTTCTCGGAATTCCCAGTGTGCGGCTGTGAATCTGCGGCGGCTCTTCCCTCTGCTGCGAACAGCTCCTCGTAGTCGCTCAGCTGCGGAGTTTCTCCGGCAGCACCGTTCATGGAATCCACATAGCTGTTGGCTATGAGCTGCGCTTCATGCCTGTAATTCTCGGAGAGCATTCTTTCGACCTGAGGTGTGATTATCAGGCTTGAAAGGGAATACAGCACGATAAATATGAGCAAAATCATCAGCAGCGACTGGCGCAGCAGTATCGACAGGTGCATTTTAAGGATGCTGATGTACAGGTCCCAGGTCAGCACTGTCAGCAGTACGACGACCACGGCGGTCGCAGCCAGTGCAAGCAATGAATTTATCTGCGCGCTGCGATCCACATCGTCCGTGAATATCCTCGACATCACCGAAAAGCTGCCGTAATACAGCCGCTCGGAATCATCGTGGATACAGCCGAAAATATTACCGGTAATTCCCACGGAAAGGTCCGTCATATCTGCAGTGCGCAATTCCTCGGCTGCGTTGATGATACGACTGCCGGACACCGCCGCCGACATGGAAAGCTCCCGGGACAGCGTGTAAATATCCCCCGTTGCTGAATTCATGACGTACACAAGGTCGATTCCGTTCCAGAAATGGTCGAATACCGGAGAACCGCTGAAGTTATCCAGGCGCCGCTCTCCGCTCCGCCCGAGTACTGTTATCCCACCCCTGCGACCTACCGCAACGCTGCCGTCTGCGAATGCATAGGCGGCGTATATCTCCTCGTCCGGCAGGGTGTATTCAGCAATCTTCGCCGCAGGCTCAGCGTTATTTTTCAGTGCAGAGAAAACCTCCGCGCTGCCATTGTCAAGCAGGGCGAAATACACAGAATCGTCGTCCTCGCTGAAGGAGGATATTATCGTGTCCTGACCGTTCATGTAACGCGTCACGTCCTGGGAAATCACCTTGGCAGCGTATGTCCCGTCCTCATAGAAATTATGTACGGAAGCCCGGGTCATGAACAGCGTTTCCGGATCGAATTCGCATACTGTCAGATATATTCCCTTGTCGTGCTCGACATAAATTCCGGTGACCGTATAGCTGTCGCCGAATATTCCAGACTCCAGACGCTTTTCAAACAGGCGTTTTCCTGCGGAGTCGATACATACAAGATTCTTATATGTGCCGCTGTCGCTGACATAGTATATATCGCCGGCACGATCAAGCGCATAGGCGCTGCTTACCTTTTTTTCCGCTGTTCCGCCGAAACCAAGTCCGAAATTGGAGGTGCCTATCAGCAGCGCCGCCCCAGCCGTGCAATATATTAGCAATATTACGATGAAACTTATTACACGTTTTATCATTATATCGTTTCCTCCGTTTTTCTGACTTGTTCTACGCACCCCGGCGATTTCTGCGGCGCCGCGCCCTTTTTGCGCGTATCCGCCTTCCCAGATATTTCATGAAGCTTTCCTTCTGGTATTCCTCCCGGGTCTTTGCGGCGGAAGGCTGTATCCCCCTCCACGCGGAATACGCTGCGGCACAGCTTGGGTACTTCCCGGCGATCATGTCGTCTATCAGCCGTGCTATCTCCTCCGGAAAGTACCGGTCGCGGCGGAACATTCGGTCAAGCATTCCGCCAAGGCGCCGGGGACGGAATCCCTCCCCGGCTGTGCGGTCCGGGTCTATCAGCATGTTGAAATGCACCTGACCGTTCTTCTCATCGACCACGGCGTTGGATTCCAGCAATCCGCAGGCCGCCGTGCGTTCATCTGCCAGGTCGAATTCCAGCGCACTGCGCAGCAGGCTGTCCGCAAGGGTCAGGCACTTTTCATACTCAGGAAGCCGTCCGGAAAAATACTCGCCGAACGGCACTCCGTCATGATAGACAAATACCGCCGAGAAGCTGCCGCTGGAAGTCACAAGGGAGCGGAGTCCCCGGAAATGCTTCTTTTCCAGCGTGTAGAATAACGGCAGCAATTCCCGGATATATGTCATGCTGCTGTACTGGTCAACAATGTATGTATTCCCGTCGTTGACCGTCACATCGCAGCACAGCGCCGCTTCAAATCCGATATGGGCGCTGAGGACTTCCGTTACTTTATATCTTCCACTGTCTATCAGCATCTGCAATCCGCTGCACCTCCCCGGTGGTTATTCCTCTACAAGCACGAACGCCGAGGTACGCGTTTCACCGTCAGCGTTGCTGCGCGCGACCACCTCGTAAGTTCCCTCTTCGGAGGGAGCCTGGTAAAGTCCGTTGTCGTCAATGCTACCGCCCTCGGGGTCGTTCACCGACCATGTAACGCCCTTGTCCTCGGTTCCGCTGACCTCCGCCAGGAATCGTACTCTCTCAAGCGGCTTAACTTTCTGGATATCCGGGCTTATCCGTATAACGATGTTGTCGTTATATCTGAGCTGCGCAGTATCCCGGGTGGGTTTGTATGCAAACCAGCGCACACGGACGCTGTGCCCCTCAACATAGTCCGAAAGGCGGATACCGACACGGAACGTCCCCTTTTCCGGGCTGAGCAGGGCTGCTGCCTGTATTCTGGGCACTGCCTTCTCGGTCTTGGTCGCGAATATCTCGCCGTCACCGAACAGGAGCCTGCGCTCCCCGGAATCCTCATATTCCACAGAAACGGAAATGCTCACATCGCCTATGCCGAGGTTATGCGGGATATCCTCCGAAAAGAACCGGGCGTTTACCCGGATAGCGCCTGAGATAGGGATATCCGCTACACCGGAGGAGGTCGCGTAATCGTAGGCTTCCGCAGACGGGATACCGAATCGGAAATTCAGACGCTTATCCTTTTTGCTGTACGCCGCAGATACCTGCGGTTTCTGCCAGTATTCCAGTGTTTCCACCTCGGTGCCTATTCCGCCGCCGAGTATATTATCCGGTTTTGCGGAAGCCATTGGCACCGGCTCCGCTGCGGAATTCCCGGAGTACGCCTCGGCTATCGCCGGATTCACGCGCTGTGCAAACGGCAGAGGTGTGATGTGCCGGATAATAAATCCTGTGCCGATGTTAAGGCAGTCCACCTTGGCAAGGTATATCGGCGTATTTTCGCCGCCGATGTGCTTTTCAAGTGTGCTCATTCTGGTTTCGCGCATGAGGGAGCAGCTATCTGCGTCACGGCACAGATAAACCTCGGGGGCTTCGACCTGAACATTGTCAGTGAAATCCCCCATCTGGACGGAGATGGTCGCGCGGTCCTTATGAAGCGGCACAGCGGTGTCAGATACTTCGGCGCAGTTCAGTGCGAAATCCGCGTTGAACACGTCCGCGCCGAGGGTCGGGTCCTCGGTGAAGCTGAGCCGCCCTGCCTCGTCCCCGGCAGAGCGGAAATAATCCGCACTGAAGGAGTATGCAAACGACACCTGCGGATCGTCGATTCCCTTTATCACCACGAATCTGACCGTGATCTCGTCCCCGGAAACGGCAAGCTTCGGGACGATACGGACAATACGCAGCCCGTGGGAGCTGTACACGACGGAAACGCTGTTCACGCCGGAGCCGCCGTATATCTCTGAAAGATCCGGTTCGTCCGTGGAAAGATACAGGCGGTACCCCTCCTCGATCTTGTTGTACTGCTCGCTGCCGCTGTCCGCAGCGCCGATATTATTCACCGGCTCGCGGTTCTCCTGGGAATATTGCAGGCAGAGATACGCACGGTCGGATTTACTCAGATCCTCGAATCCGTCCACCATTCGGAGTTTCCTGATGACCGGGGTGCTGACGCAGATCTCCCTGCCCATGTAATCCAGCGCCATACCGGTTTCCACCGAGAACGACACATCGTCATTGCGGCAGACGCCAAGCCCGCAGACTACACCGGCGCCGAACAGCGTCCGGTTCAGCAATCTCCGCTTGTTATTAAAATAGCGCTGCTCCGTTTCGAAGTCCCGGGCGGTGAGCATTTTCCCGTAGAAGTATCTGTTTCGCTCAAGCGGAAAGAAATTACTGTTGTTCATCGTTGCTTCCTCCTAAAATAATATCTCCGGCTATGCTGCCCGAATCGGACTCAGCACATGAATATCCTCCGATGACCGAGTTCACGCCAAGATAGGTATGGTTTTCGAGAATGACGTTCCGTTTCAGGATAACTACTTCCGCTTCCGTGTATGCCGGAATACGGTTCCGCAGCTTTGCTGTGAATATGTTCGCCTCGTGAGTGTCCGCGAACGTCTTTTCCGGCAGAAGTATGAAGAATTTGTACGGGTCACTGCCGAACAGGCGCTGATATACTTCCCGGTCCTTTCCCTCCGACGCCAGTTTACAGACCTCAAAATACTCTATAATGTTCGGCGTCACACCGTATTCCTGCTGTATCCAGTCGGATAATCCCTGCCGGGTGCCGGACATACGGTAATCCAACGCCGTACGGCTTATCCTTTGGCGCAGGCTCTCCTCGTCCAGATATGCGGAATCTTCCGCCATGATCCAGTCCGCCAGATAGCGGAGCATTGCACCGTCGGCTGCGCGGTAATCCATTGCGGAACGTGCCTTATCTATCCGTCCGTCCATGTCAAAGAATATGCTGTCGAATATCGACAGATAACGCGTCATGAAGCCGTTTTCCCCATCGCCGGAACGGTAGACCTCCGGAAGATACTCCATCATGCTCTCGCTTTTCAGCAGCAGTTTTATTCTGCTGAGCCTTACCGGCTGGCGGTCCAGCATGATGATATCCAGACGTATCCAGATGTATCTGCCGTGAAGTCCGACCGGACCGTCTGTGCAATTGGTGTACAGCGGAGTGAACAGCCCTTCGGTGAGCTTCAGGCGCTCCGCCGCCGGAACCGTTTCGTCCCGGAGCAGACTGTCAAGCTCCCTTGGGATACCGTCGCAGCCTATCACCGTAGAATCCGCCGCATATGCGCTTACGCGAACGACCGTGTTCTCACCGGCGCTGACGGAGATCTCAAGACTTCGCCAGAGAAAGCCATGCTCGGTGGAATCCACGGAGCCGGTAATCATGGTGCAGCCAGTCCTGCCTTCTGATGTCACAATACTGCCGCCGGATATTTCCATTCCGTCAAGCAGACACCGCTGCCACTCTGATGGACGGTTCAGCGTTATGTACAGCCTTGATCTGTTCAATTCAGTTCCTCCATTCCATCAGGTCAGCGCTCCGCCGTTATCAGCTCTACACTGCCGCAATACGCTATGCCGTGCGGCGGTATCTGTATTCCGGAGGGAGTCTTTCTGCAATCCGGGCGGTCCGCGCTTATGCGGATATATTTCACCGCAAGCACTCCATCGTTGCCGCAAAGTGATTCGATAAGCTCCGATTCAAGCACCGGTACCCCGAATCTGGTCCTGCCGTTCTCGCCGTAGATACTGAAGGCGCGGCGCAGTCTTTCCTCGGCGTTCTTCCTTACTGCTGCTACCTCGCTTGTTCCGCAGATGATTTCGGCGGTTATGTTTATCCGGACGTACACCGGGGCGCAGGTGCGAAGCTCCAGGGTGAGCAGCCGGTACTTCTCCATGTGCCGCTTCACCGCTGCGAGGAATCTCTCGTCCGGCACCGGGAATCTTCCCCGGCTATAGGGAAGGACTGCAAGCGTTATAAGATTCCGGCGCTTTTCCGGCGGTGCGAACGGATCCTCCGGGTCGAAAAACTGTATTGCCCGGACGTCGGCTACGCGTAATCCCGGAGTTCGCAGGGCAATACGCCGGTGATCCTCCGCCGTGACGGCGCGGTTGTTATCCGTAAGGGAATATCTGAACCTCCGAACGGCGGCTTCAAGGGACTCTCGGTCGGTTCCACCGTCAGCGCTGACGGGCTGTTCCACTGCGCAGGTTGAATCTGCGGCGCTGATTGCTTGCAGACTCCCGGCGGATATATTCCCGGCGGCACCCCTTGTCAGTGCGCAGGATACTATCAGAATATTATCACATCCCACAGGAGGGACTTCGCCGTTCTCGTTATCCCCGAACAGAATGCAGCGGCGCTCCTCATCGTATGTGAACACCCTGTCGTCCGCTCCGGCGAGAGCCAGGTCGTCAATATATGAATATTCATTCCATCTCGGGAATTCGCTGTCCGCCCTGTCCCTGACCATGATACGAAGCTCATCTGCAAGCAGCATGCCATCGGGGTCAAACGGGAACTCCTGACAAGGCAGACCATCAGATGACATAGCGGCATTTCCGGAAAACTGCTTCCGGCAGAATATCACACGCACGTCCGGCGCTCCGTCAGCTATGCCGAAATACTCCGGAAGATCAACGCGCACGCGGCTGCCGCTGACAGTGACCTCCGGATCCGGGATCTCACGCCAGCCGTGCTCATCGCGCAGCATTACCATGCGCTCACCGGTCGCGGCAAGTGCGTCGCACACTTCAGCGGCTCCGTCCCTCAGAAATGTATCTGCGAATCCGGATTCACGCTGCTTCTGCACAAGAGCGAGCATGTTGGTGTATATTCCGGAAAGAAGCGGCATATCCTCGCAGCCGCTGTAAACCACCGAAGCCCGGAGCCACACGCCGCCCTCCGGAGAATCCGCAGATGAATGCGCAAAGTCCTCCCCGGTGCGGAGTATGAGCCTGCCGGAAAAGGACAAGCCGTGAGTGCCGTCTGAAACCACCTTGCACGGGCGGAATCCGGACGGCGCGGAGTACTCCCAGACGATGTCCCGGGGCGTTCCATCAGCGCCGGAAAATGGATTCCGGGGCACCGGACACCTGTCCTCGGTCATGATGTCCAGCCGTATTTCCTCAGACGGTGCGGACAGGCTGATGTAAAGATACCTGCCGGTGCACTCCAGCCCGGAGCCGAATGGGTAGAACACAGTTCCGCGCTCGGAGGATAACCCCGTCACGTCAACGTATTCATCGCCGCTGCGCATGAGTATCCTGCCGATAGAGTACGGCTGGCTGCGGAAAGGCTCGGTCAGCGTGAATTCCGTCCCATCGGCAGAAACGGCGCTGCTGCCTGCCGGAAGCTCCAACGGCGCACCAGAGGAAAACAGAACCTCTGCCGTTGCCGGAGTGGGTCTGCGAAGCTCCGTCCCCGCCAGGCGAAGCATTGCCTCACGGGTGCGGTCGGGAATCCTGTTCAGTGTGTACTGCTGCATTTCCTTCAGCCACGCGAACAGTTCTATCAGTGTTATCCCGGGGTCGTGCTCGTTCATATCCGTCCATTCCGGAAATATAACCGGGATACGACGCTTTGCCGCTTCGACTATATCAGTGTATTTCTGGTCGTCCAGATTCGGCAGATTTATCATTGCGGAAAGCTCCTTTCATTTATTTGGTCACATTCCGGAAACGCCGTCGATCCTGACGGTGTGCGTTCCGGTGACGGGCAGGAAAAACGGATATTCCGGCTTCCTGTCAAGCGGTATCGCCAAAGAAATACCGTCCGAGAAATACTCGCCTGTAAGCAGCACCCGGGCTGCGTAGGCAACGTTCGCCACTCCCCGGACTGCCGCATAAATATCGTTCTCGCAGGGAACCACCCCGATGTGCGATGCCGCAGTATCCGTCAGCCGGCTGACAGCGCTGATAACATCACGTTCGGTCTGCGCCGCCTTTTCAATATCCTTTACCACTATGGAAATTTCTGCGCTGACCTTTATAAGGCGCGCCGGAATAACAGCAAGTCTGCCGCCGGATATAGGCTCGCAGCATTCCCTTTCCAGCAGGAAATTCTCTATCCTGCGGCACAGAGAAAGCGCATATGCGGTGCTTCCCATCTGCGTGGGTTTGACAACTGCGGTAATACAGCCTGCCTGCGCAGTACCACGGCGATCGATTCCGGAGAAGCACCTGACCTCTCCTACCTCGGCGAATTCCTCTGCTATCAGCCCCTCGTGGTCGCGCAGTGTGACCGCCCTTCCGCCGTGGCGTATGCGCTGCGCGCCTATCCTGCGTATTGCGTCCAGGGACTGCGCGTTGGTGCCTCCGCAGGTCGGTATGATATTCGTCATGCTCTCCACGAACGGAATGCCCGTCATCAGCCCGTCTATCGCCCCAGCAGGAAGATTCCCGGAAACCCCTCCGCCCCAGGAATAATCTGCGCTGACCTGTATTTCAGCGGAATATGCCGGGATCCTGCCGTTCACGCCGTCGCCGAAAGTTATTCTCCCGGTGGTGCAGTCCAGCTCATAGCAGCGATCCTCCGGACCGCACGATGCAAGGCTCTCCACCCTCTGCCATCTGACCCACCACTCCGCCGGGAGTCCGTCGTTGCCGGACACCGTGCGCACATTCTCGCGTTCGGCGCGATAAAGCTCCTGGAGTTCGCTCAGCGGAGTTTCTGAAAGCTCGCTGACCCACAGGGCGCAGTCTGTCACCGGGGTATTCAGCAGCTGCACTGTCTGATTCCTGATTCCGGCACGGACTGAACTCCGCTCTCCGGACACACTGACCTGCTGCATGATATCCACCGCGTTCATCTGGAGCATGCAGAGGGACGGGTAGTTTACGTTCTCATTTCCGTAAGGCTCCTCGGCGCGTATCCAGTAACCGGATATCCCGAACAGTTCCGTTTCGGCGAAGTCGTCCGGTATGTACATGGATATGATCCCACTGGAGCAGAATCCTCCGGTGTGGTCGGCAGTGCGGAGTCCGCTCCAGCTGCCTGGATTCTTTTCAGAACGATAGCTGAATTCCAGGTCGCGCTCCTCGTCAGTTTCGCCGTCAAATCCCAGGAACAGGTTCACTGGGAATCCACAGGGGGGCTTGTCGAACCGGAAATACGCCGTGCGCTTCTGGTCGGGCATTGTCGCGAAAAGCTCCATGCGCGTCCGGGTGCCGTTCATCGCGTAGGATCTCCCGGTGCAGAAATTCAGCGTAGCCACGCTGTCGGCTTCAACCAGGCGGCTGCCGTGATCGAACCGCAGGTCGATAGTCCTCAGGAACGGGATAAGCCAGCGTGCGTTCATACTGAACCTGTTTCGTATCTCGCGTATCCGCGCCCTTATCCACAATCCAGAGCGTGCGCTCTGCACGGAAACTCGGATATCATCAGGGCATATGAAAACTACTCTGCGCCTGCCGTCCTGTCCCATGCAGGAAAACGGATTGATATCCCCGGAAACCTCAAGTCTTGCCCAGCCAAGCCCATTCCAGTACTCCCAGATGACGTCAGAAATGTATATATCGTCAGGTTGGGTGGTTTTCAGATCTCCCTTATCCACAAGGAGCTTCTGGTCAAAATCCGGCTCGGCGGAATCATCCTCGGCTCCGGCGGTAACAGTGCCCACGGAAAGATCCAGTGTGATCTGCGCGCCTGCCTTGCTGAATACCTCGTCAGAACAAATGTACAGGGAATCGTATGCATTCGGTTCCTTGTCGAATGGGTACACTCCGTCATGCCGGGGGAGTTCCGTGTCGTTGCAGAACATGCAGTCCGGCCGCCTGCCGCGCATCGTTTCCGGCTCGTCAACGCTGTTGCAGCTCAGTTTTATGCTGTCAGCTGCCAGCGGTTCCGTACTGTTGGTACGGCGCATTTCGCAGAATACCCGATAAGTCCCCTCATCGTCCGGGAGTCCTCTTTCATCTGTGGGAATGCAGAGCCCGTTCGGCTTCGTAAGTATCACGCAGCCATCCCCGGGACGTGCCGCAAGGTGGATATTACCGTTGGCTGTAGGCATCGTCCACGCCGCTGATTCACTGCTGCACAGCATTTCAACGCTCTTCTTTTCAGCAGAGCCGGTCCCACCGATGGTCAGACGTATCTCCGCCGCGCCGCTCAGCCGCAGTACGCTGCCGCAGGCTACGGAAAAGCGGTGACGCTCGATATTTCGGTCGGGGTCGGGACGCAGCAGTCTTACCGGAAGTTCCTCTGGCAAAGCGGTGTGAGTTATCACATCTCTTGCAGGGTCGGTCATGTATATGTCAGTAATTACTCCGGGTGTTGCAAAGAATCCCTGTGTGGTTTCGAATATGAGCCTGTCGCCGCCGCGGTCGGTAAACAGCTGCGTGCCCTTGCTGATATACACGCGGTCCGGAGTTCCGGAGGCAAGCTGCGCGGCTGCAACTCCCAGTGCAGGGGCGGCAGGCTTTGCGGACACCCCGATCAGATTCAGAAATTCCAGGTTGCACTTATCCGGGAATCTGTCCAGGCGGTCAACGGTTCCGCAGAACATCTCAGAAAACAGCATTGCCAGCGCGGTACCTCCGTCCGGGTCGTTGGCATTGAACTTCCACTCGGGGGTGTATGCACGGCTTTTCTCGTCAATAAGGGTCAGAACATCACTCACTGTTCTGCCGTCAAGCTTCGGTGAATTCATCTGCCCTCGCCCTCCATCATGTAGAATGGGTAAACCATGTTGAACTGGTTATTAGTAACGCGCAGCGTGTACTGTATATTGATAGCCAGTACGCCCTTGCTGCTCCCATCGCGATCGGCGGTAACCTCAATGTCCGTTATCCGCGGCTCCCACTGATCCAGCGCTTCGCGGACGCTTTCCTCAAGGGCGGCCACGCGCTCCGCACGGTCGTCCGAAAAGAGGAAATCACCGGCGGAGGTGCCGAACTCTGGAAGCATTACACGCTCGCCCAGATTAGTGCGAAGGATTATGCGGATAGCCTCCTCCACGTCCTGCTCGGCGCTGCTCATGGCTATCCGGTTTGTGGCAGGATCCACACGGAACGGGAAACTGAATCCGCGACCCATGAATCTCTTGTTGTCCGCCATGATATTTCCTCCCGTCAGTTGATCTTGGTCATTGACCCCTTCAGTGTCAGCATACCGCTGCTCTTTGCCGTAAGCGAACCAGTGCCCTCGAATGAAGCTTCACCGCTCGCCTTTATCCCTACCTTAGCGGAGTTTATCTCCACCTTTGAGTTCGTCTTTATCGTCACCGCTCCGGAATTCCCGTCGCATGAGATGGTAACTCCGCTGCCGACCTTTATCGTGAGCTTGCTCTTGCATGTAAGTTCAACGGAGCCGTCCTTTCCCTTCATGTCTAGCCGGTTGCTTCCATCGGTCACCGTGATAATATTCTCGGAATCGTCAAGCGTGACCGAATGCCCTTTCGGTGTGGAAAGCGTGATCTTCTCCTTTTTGTCCTCGTCGCTGAATTCCACGAAACTCTTGTTCGGCGTAATGAATTTAAAGGTTTCATTCTTTCCGTTGCTTATCTCAACAGGCGCAGTCGAATCCCTGACCCACAGGCTGCCGATGACGAACGGTCGGTGAATATCCGCGTTTTCATACGCGACCGCCACTATATCCCCTATTCCCGGGTGCATGAAACAGCCGTAATTCTTTCCACCAAACGGCGTCATGCAATATATCCAGCCGGTTTCGCCAACATCCTTATCGGCAGTGAGGTATTTGCACTTCACCCTTCCAAGGTTCTTGGGGTCCTTTATCGCAGTGACCTCCGCCAGCGCGATACCGCTGCATTTCTCCTCGCCTGAACCGCCGCTTCCGCCGGTGGAAAACATCTCGGCAAAGGAACTCATATCATCACCCCCGTCAGTCTGTCGGCGAACAGAATCCGATATTCGTCAGAAATCCGCCGGAATTAAAGCTGTGCGTTACACTTGTCACATAATATGTGCCGTTCAGTTTAGGGTCAAGTCCGCCGAACATCACCTTTTTACCCGGCTTTATGGATTCGTCCCCCAACACCTCGGCAGAGCCGCGGCACAGTTTCAGGCAACTCTGGCGCATGAGCGCTTCTGCATAGATACGCGCCTCGTTCTGGCTCTTGATCGTCTTACTGACCACCTCGCGGACTTTCCCACGGACCGGGGAACACAGCGCGGCGCCGTTCTTCCCTTTGCCGCTCACCGGAGACACCTCGGCGAAGAAATCCTCCAGGGTGTCCGGAGATCTTCCCATGACCCTAATCTTGCCGACCTGGTCGGAAAGTTCCACCTGCCGCTCAAAGCTGATAACGTCCCTTCCCCACTGGAATTTTCCCTGGAGCGTCGCGGAGGAATACACGTCCTTCACGAATTTAAGCACCGTTCCGTCCATAAAGAACGAGCAGCCTGTTATCCTCGCCAGCAGGCAGATGAATCTGTAGTCGTCCATCTCAAACTGCGATATCGGATATTCCTTGTCAGCGGCTCCCGGAACTGTGACCGTTATCCCCTCCGTGTAGCTGCGGACGGGCTTCAGCAGTTCGTTGACTATCTGGCTGACGCTCTTGTTCTCGAATCCCTCCCGGGAAGTGTTCCCCATCAGCAGCCCACGGGCGTCCAGGCAGGACAGTGACAGATTCACTCCGTCCTGCGAGAAGCTCACCCCGGCGGAATTTATGTACCCGATGAACACTGTTTTCGGGTATCTGTACCCCAGATCTACCTTCACTTTCTTTCCCGGTGAAGCAGTGGCAATAATGCCGCCGACGGTGCTTTTATCATGGTCGAAATCGCAGAATATTGCAATCTCGCAGCTGTTCGCCATCTCGGAAACAGACAGCCGTACCGTAACGGATTCGATCATTTCTGCGGAATTCTTTATCTGCACGCCGTCTATGAACACACGGCACTGCGGCGTGAATAATGCCGGATCCTGGATATCCATGCTGTCTGCCTCCTTTCTTTGTTCAGAGAACCGGCGGTATCACAATATCCATGCCGGATTCAAGCCTGCGCGGATCGTCGATATCGTTCGCCTCCGCTATTCTGCGCCACTCCTCGCAGGAGCCGTATTCCGCATAGGCAAAAGCGTAAAGCCTGTCGCCGTCGGATACGGTACGCGCCTTTGTCCTGTCGGGGGAGTTGCGGACATTGTTATCCTTCTTGTCGGATATCAGTGAAATATCCACGACCGCCCGTACCGGCTTTCCGTCAAACGCGAACAAAGTGAACCTCTGGGAAATGGAATTGATATAACCTTTAAAGCTGATAGAGCCCCAGACGAACTCCACAAGACTCGGTGCATGGGTGTCAGAGTTCACCGTTGTCAGCTTCATCAGCGGCTCGGTAAACTTTCTCACATCAACCTTTGCCAGATCGACCGCCATTGCGGATAAAACAAGCGCCGGGTGATTCGACGCTTCGCCCACGCTGTAAGTATCAAACAGCAGGCTGAAGCTCATCGTTTCAGCCTCGCCGCTCACGAACTGGAGCACGGGGCGGTCACGACCCGGTATTTTATGCTGCGCGTAATTCACGCTGCGCTGTATCGTGAAATCCGTAGGATTGAACACGCAGGGGATGCCGCTGCTGCCAACGACAGCAGTCGCGTTCAGCAGCTTGTTTGCGCCGTCAAGTACCTTGAATTTTGCCTTCACAGCTCCTAGCATGGTTCATTCTCCTTTCTGGGTCAAAGACCAACCCGGCGGCGTTCGCGGGACAGCCTGGTTTCAATGCGGTCATATACCTTGTCAGCAAGCCGTGAGATATCCTCCCTGGACAGAGAATCCACGGCGGATTCTGCCGATTTCACGACTACCGGCTTGTTGTTCACGATGGTGCTTCTGACCGCGCCGGGATTCCCGGATTCCTGCGGTCGGGACGGCTCCTTCAGTTCAATCGGCGGCATACTTCGCGCATATGGATCCGCCGCCCGGAATCTGTCCATCTCTGCTGGGGGAATCAGCATTACCATGCTGTCTGCGCTGTCCACGTTCCGGTAGCTGAGCCGCTTTCCGGGAGTTTCGCGCTCCGCTGCGGCAGTACTTCCTGCTTTCTCAATCAGCCTGCTGATATGTCGGGACGACAGGCTGACGATACTTTTCCGCAGGATACTCAGGTTGCGCACCCCATCGCTCCCGGCGGTCTGCGGCGGAATCTCCCGGAATTGCTCCGCGTAGGTGAGCTCCTGCGGCATCGGGTTTTCCAGCTGCACCGGGATTCCGGACTGCGCCGAGCTCCCATGCGGCAAATCAATTCCCTGCGGCGCCGGGAATCCCGGTTGTACAGTGATTCCCGGGGCTGTGCCGCTGCGCACGGAATCCACCAGTCGGTCGATTACCTCAAGAGTTTTCCTGTCGAGCCTGCTGCGGTAGGAACCCAGGGCGGATTTTACTGGCTGAGTTTCTTCCGATAAGATATGCGTGTTCACGGTGGATTCGCTCCGGGATTCCGCCGGGAGGACTGTGCCTGCCACGGATTCCCTGACGGTTTCTCTGTCCTCCCCGGAGTGAATCTCCGTGATGTGGACATTGGCGGATTCTCCCACCGGTGCGGATTCCGCCGGGAGCACCCTCCCTGCTGCGGATTCCCTGACGGTTTCTCTGTCCTCCCCGGAGTGAATCTCCGTGATGTGGACATTGGCGGATTCTCCCACCGGTGCGGATTCCGCCGGGAGCACCCTCCCTGCTGCGGATTCCCTGACGGTTTCTCTGTCCTCCCCGGAGTGAATCTCCGTGATGTGGAC